>OERR01000055.1_pt1 | contig 30550 bp, 24 predicted proteins | sample 1540051 | NCBI WGS metagenome assembly OERR01 (sample SAMEA3891884, study PRJEB23780) | metagenome | biome: terrestrial biome; feature: animal house; material: Caecal content | place: Italy | collected 2015-05-05 | reverse complement strand
GGCAAGAGCTAGTTATTATCGTAATTTCAAAAAGAAAGAAGACATTATCCGCTATTATTTAATGGATTTATTGGATCGTTACAAAAATAAATATCCGGCCAATTTAAGTCATATTGCCCGGTACGACAACGTTTTTAGAACCTTTGCCTATGTCTATGAATACCGACGGGAACTACAGGCGCTTTTTAAAGCCGAACTCGGTCAATTCATTTTGGATGCGTTCAACAATTACATTATCTCCCGTTCCGATTTGACCGACGTACATCCTCTTTATAAATATCCTTTTTACTCCTATGCCGGCGCTTTATACAATGTCATTTACTACTGGATTACCAACGGTTGCAAAGAAACCGCACAAGAGATGACCCAAGCCTATTTTGCTTCCTTACATCTGCCGACAGAAGATTTTTAAAAAAAATCGTTTTCGCTCTTGACCTTTGTGTTACACAAAAGTTTATAATTGCAGTGGACAGGAGGAAAATAAATGAAAAAAAGTTTTTATATTTATAATAGTGGAGATTTAAAAAGAAAGGATAATACTCTTCAATTTACTACATATGAAGGAGAGAAGAAAGATATTCCAATTGAAAGAATTTCTGACATTTATGTTATGTCTGAAATGTCATTTAATACAGCATTTATTAATTATATTTCTCAATATGGAATACCAATCCATTTTTTTAACTATTACAGTTATTATAACGGAAGTTATTATCCGAGAGAAAGTCTTCTTGCTGGGCAGTTAATAGTGAAGCAAGTAGAGCATTATACAGATTATGATAAACGAGTGATCATTGCAAAAAAAATTATTGAAGCGGCAGCTGATAATATTTATCGTAATCTAAGATATTATAATAGTAGAGGAAAAGATGTTTCAAATGTTATGAAGGATATTGATTATTTTAGAAAACGAATTCCGTATACTACATCTATTACAGAATTAATGGGAATAGAAGGAAATATTCGTAAACAATATTATTCTGCATGGAACACTATTGTTAATCAAGAGATAAATTTTGAAAAGCGAGTAATGCATCCTCCTGATAATATGATAAACTCTCTAATTTCTTATGTTAATTCTTTAATATATACTAAGGTTTTAAGTGAGATTTATCATACACAATTAAATCCAACAATTAGTTACCTACATGAACCAGGAACGAGAAGATATTCATTATGTTTGGATTTATCTGAGATCTTTAAGCCTTTACTGGGGGATCGATTGATTTTTTCGCTCTTAAATAGAAAGCAAATTACAGAAGATAGCTTTACAAAAGAATTGAACTTTCTGCATCTTAAAAAAGAAGCTTCTAAATTGATTGCAGAAGAATTCGAAAAGAGAGTCAGAACTACAATTATGCATAAGGAACTGGAAAAACAAGTATCTTATCAATATTTAATTCGACTTGAAGCCTATAAGTTGATTAAACATTTGATCGGAGAAAAAGAATATAGTGGATTCAAAATATGGTGGTAAAATGTATATAGTACTTGTATATGATATTAGTAAAACGGAAAATGGACAGAAACGATGGTCTCATATATTTAAAATTTGTAAAAAATATTTATCCCATATACAAAATTCTGTTTTTGAAGGAGAAATATCCAAAGTACAGATAGCAAAGCTACAACAAGAGTTAAAACCTTTTATAGACAAAGAATTAGATTCAGTTATTGTTTTTAAAAGTCGTCAGCAAAAGTGGTTGGATAGAGAATTTTGGGGGAGAGAAGATGATAAAACAAGTTGTTTCTTATAACTGTCGATTGCAGATAGTGCAAAAAATGTACGGGGTTGACAGATGAAAGAAATAAAGGCATAATAAAGATTGTAAGAAAATAAAAAAATATGATATTGATGAATTGCTAAAACATAAAGAGGTAGACAGAATCTGCTGTTAGAAAGTATAGGATAAAAGAATTAAAAAACTACGGATATTAATAGATACATAGTGGAATGTAAAGGTTATTTTAAAAATAATCAGAAGTGGTAAACCTTACATATTAATAGATACATAGTGGAATGTAAAGGAACAAGGATTTTATGGAATTCCTGTTTCCAGTGGATATTAATAGATACATAGTGGAATGTAAAGTGAATTAAGATTGCAGAACTTGGAGAAGAAAGATTGAATATTAATAGATACATAGTGGAATGTAAAGTACAGCCTACACAAGTAGATTTTTATCAGGATGCAAATATTAATAGATACATAGTGGAATGTAAAGGCCGTTCCCTGCTGTATAGACGCCAAAGTTGTTGTTTGATATTAATAGATACATAGTGGAATGTAAAGGACGGAAACATTGTTACAATTGATTTAGAGTTTGAATATTAATAGATACATAGTGGAATGTAAAGGTTTTAATGATGCAAGCGCAAAATTTGATTATGCATATTAATAGATACATAGTGGAATGTAAAGTCTCTAGTTTTTTGCGTTGTCACCTTCAGAAATTTGATATTAATAGATACATAGTGGAATGTAAAGTCTGTATCTGTGTAATTTTCGTCAATGGTGACGCGAAATATTAATAGATACATAGTGGAATGTAAAGCAAATTACCACGTTTTTGTCCATTGCAATTCTACATATTAATAGATACATAGTGGAATGTAAAGACGAGTGGACGTTTTGTAAAGGAAGATGGCACAACTATATTAATAGATACATAGTGGAATGTAAAGATCTAAAAGATTGTTAATTTCGATTGTGATTGTAGAATATTAATAGATACATAGTGGAATGTAAAGACAAAATCTCAGCAGGAGGTCAGCGCGGACGAAGGATATTAATAGATACATAGTGGAATGTAAAGCCTCATTGTCCACAGCAAGCTGCCCTCGGCGGAACAATATTAATAGATACATAGTGGAATGTAAAGAACAGCGAAAAGTATATTTTAGTGATTATGTATAAATATTAATAGATACATAGTGGAATGTAAAGTGCATCGCATTCGGAAGAAATGCAGAGTTTGCGGATATTAATAGATACATAGTGGAATGTAAAGTACGATAACGTAATGGAAATATACTTGCTTGAAAATGATATTAATAGATACATAGTGGAATGTAAAGATCTTCAATTAATTTACTAAACTTTAATACTGTACTATATTAATAGATACATAGTGGAATGTAAAGAGAGTAAAAAAATGTACTAATTATGGTGGTAGAACCATATTAATAGATACATAGTGGAATGTAAAGCACAACAAACAAACGTGTGTTCTTGATGGATAACAATATTAATAGATACATAGTGGAATGTAAAGTTGTTTTTGGCTAAGGATGTAGCGGAGTGGATTGAGATATTAATAGATACATAGTGGAATGTAAAGACAATTTGCGCTATATTAGGCGTCTTGCTAAACATATATTAATAGATACATAGTGGAATGTAAAGTACAAATAAACGGTTCCGTGATTTTGGCTACACCAAATATTAATAGATACATAGTGGAATGTAAAGCAAACTAAGTTTGATCGTCCCCCATCATGGGCTTCAAGATATTAATAGATACATAGTGGAATGTAAAGTTTTAAAAACTTGTGAAGGGGTGAGGGAAAATAGAATATTAATAGATACATAGTGGAATGTAAAGATGAATTGGGTTTGCAGCTTAAAATTGCGGAAGTGAATATTAATAGATACATAGTGGAATGTAAAGGCTATTGTCGCAAATTCAGAAGGTGCAGACGAAATTACATATTAATAGATACATAGTGGAATGTAAAGTCTATCGCTGATATTCGAGAACAAGTTACACGGCTAAATATTAATAGATACATAGTGGAATGTAAAGTCCTCCACGACCTAATATATATTGATCTGGAATGCATATTAATAGATACATAGTGGAATGTAAAGAGCACTTAAAGCTAACAGCGTTTGCCGTCCTGATTATATTAATAGATACATAGTGGAATGTAAAGAATTCTGCTTGGATATCGGACAAAATCTCTGATTTTATATTAATAGATACATAGTGGAATGTAAAGGAGGCAAGGACTTGGAACATATCCTCTGCATTCAAATATTAATAGATACATAGTGGAATGTAAAGGCGGTTTCAATAAGATGCTAAAGGATTTTGGCATTCAATATTAATAGATACATAGTGGAATGTAAAGGGAGCACATAAAATGTGGGCGCACTATGCGAGAAGATATTAATAGATACATAGTGGAATGTAAAGGCGTTTTGCCCGACTAGTAAACGATCCACATTCGCATATTAATAGATACATAGTGGAATGTAAAGCTGACAGGAGTAGACAAAAACAAGATGGACACGCAATATTAATAGATACATAGTGGAATGTAAAGTTGACATGCTAATACGTGCAAACTTCCGTATTTCATATTAATAGATACATAGTGGAATGTAAAGATTCAAAAACGCAAAATAAAAAAAATAAAGAGCGATATTAATAGATACATAGTGGAATGTAAAGCAGGCAAGAAAGCCAGAGTTGTACGTCCCGTCTGATATTAATAGATACATAGTGGAATGTAAAGTGGACAACTCCACAAACGCTAGAATCTAATCTAGATATTAATAGATACATAGTGGAATGTAAAGTTCAACAACAAAATACAGCTTGTAGACGCTGAAACGATATTAATAGATACATAGTGGAATGTAAAGTATGTTTTAGGTTTGTGGCTTGGAGATGGCTACAGTATATTAATAGATACATAGTGGAATGTAAAGGAATATTCTTGATGAGACGGTAGGCTGCTTAAACTGGATATTAATAGATACATAGTGGAATGTAAAGAACTCCTGCACTGCACGTCTAGCAGAGCCTACCTTCATATTAATAGATACATAGTGGAATGTAAAGATTTCTTCTACATTAATAATAAGTAATTGAAACTGATATTAATAGATACATAGTGGAATGTAAAGATCACCGCTGTTGCAATCACCGCCGTTACAATTACCATATTAATAGATACATAGTGGAATGTAAAGAATTTTTGTTTTCTACGTAGTAGCAAGTAAACATTATATTAATAGATACATAGTGGAATGTAAAGACATCTCTTACAATTGCAACGCCTTGCATATCTAATATTAATAGATACATAGTGGAATGTAAAGTTAGAACAGAATAAACTAGGCGTACAACTATTTGATATTAATAGATACATAGTGGAATGTAAAGAAATGCATAGATGTTATCCACTCCTGTACTCATACATATTAATAGATACATAGTGGAATGTAAAGTGGCTGTATACACAAGATTCTGAAAACGAGATTTGATATTAATAGATACATAGTGGAATGTAAAGTCTAAATTGTACAGCGGTACATTGACTCCTACTCAGATATTAATAGATACATAGTGGAATGTAAAGTCTTTATAGAGTGTTGCATGATCGCCCGAACCCTTAATATTAATAGATACATAGTGGAATGTAAAGGGGATATTTTTAGATAAAAAAGGATTGCGTATCTTTATATTAATAGATACATAGTGGAATGTAAAGGCTGGTGTCGCAGAAGGTATCGCAGAAAACGAAGATATATTAATAGATACATAGTGGAATGTAAAGTATGCTCCAAAAATTCCTCTGCAAAATCAGCAATTGATATTAATAGATACATAGTGGAATGTAAAGGCATTTTCATCTTAGCTACAAACTGTGCTGGATTTAATATTAATAGATACATAGTGGAATGTAAATTTCAATCTATAAACAAATACTGCCGTAAGGTAATACTTAGAGTATAATTATCATTTGTAAAAATAAAGGAAAGAGATAGAAAAAGCAGCAAACAGGATAAGGCGGAGATAAAAGTAGGAATTGCGTATAGGGTGGAAAAAATAGGAAAGGATCGTTATGAGTTGTGGTAGTAGCTGATTTTCTGTGATGGGTCATTTGGTAGGACTGGAGGGCAAAATACGGGGAGACAAAGGGAAACTGCTGGCGCTGGGGATTAAATGACAGGATCTGGGTGAGTAGAGGCAGTATGCAACGTTAAAAATCTGTATGGAGAAATTTTCCAAAGATTACTTGACAGTAACCGTCATAATTCGGAAGTTGCGTTATAAGGTTAAATATGGTATTCTAATATTGAAACAGTGACTGAAGGAAAATGTGATAAAATGAGGAAGGAAAGGTAAAAAGAACGATGAGAAAAAGACGATGGTTTATGTTATTAGGTATGTCGCTTATGCTCGGAACTGGAATACCGGCATATGCCAAGACGGTAGATGCAACTGTGGTAGAACAGGGCGCAAAAGAGGAAGGATACAAAGAAGAGATTGGAGAAACTTTAAAAGAGGGATTTAGGCAGGATACAAAAAAGGAAAAAAGTGCAGTAGCTCCATTATATTTAGAAGCAGCTGGGGTGAATTATTATTCTCAATTGACAAAAACGGAAAGACAAGTTTATGATCAGTTGAAAGATATAACGGTATCTCAGGGAAAGATGGAGTTAGTGTGGCCAGAGGATTTGAGTTTTTCGGCGGATAGTGAGCAAGAATTTGAACAGAAAAGAGAAGAGTTAAGAAACGAATTAAATAAGACTATGCAAAATGTAATTGATGCATTGTCCAAGGATTACCCAGAACTGTATTGGTTGGATATTCCTGCATCTCAATATTCTTGGACCTATCGGAGAACAGAAGAGAGTGGAAAGATTTACTATAATATAGGCTCTATTTATTATGATGTTGTAGCTCGTTATACAGAGGAGGAAGTTACAAGTTTAAATAATAAGTTAGAGAATTTAAAATTTGAAGGAAATAATCGTTATCAGGTTGTGAAGGAAATCCATGATTATTTATGTGAAACGGTAGTTTATAAAGAAGAAGCAGATCATATTAATGAACCATATGGGGCTTTGATGGATGGAGTTGCAGTATGTGAAGGATATGGAGAAGCTTTTAAATGGCTTTGTGATAGAGCTGGAATTCCATGTGTATGTGTAGTTGGAACAGCATCTCAGGAGGAGAGTGTACCACATTTATGGAATTATGTTCAAATGGAAGACGGAAAATGGTATGCAGTTGATGTTACATGGGATGATGTTGGGAATGAGCCTTCTTATACATATTTTTTAATTGGAGGGAATACAGTAACGAGTGGAAAAGAAAAATTCTCTGAAAATCATATTTCAGTTGGAGATTTTTCTGGTGTTGGATATAAGGAATTTATATATCCAGAACTAAGTAATGAGAAGTACTATGAGAATTCAGAACTTCCAGATAATAGTATCAGCTATTCGATTCATGCCCAAAACATTGGATGGATGGATGAAGTTTCCAATGGGGTAAAGGGAGGAACAACTGGTCAAGGAAGACGAGTGGAAGCAATTAAAATTCATTTAACAAATCAACGGATTAATGGAGGCATAGAATACGCTTCTTATATAGATGGAAAATGGCAGAATTTTGTTGGTAACGGAGCCGTTAGCGGTACGACAGGAAAAAGTCTCAGACTGGAAGCTTTAAAGATACGTTTGACTGGAAAAATGGATGAGCAGTTTGATGTTTATTATCGTGTACATGCACAGGATTATGGTTGGCTGGGTTGGACTTTAAATGGAGCAGAAGCAGGAACAGTTGCCATGAATAAGCGTTTAGAAGCAGTTGAAATCCGATTAGTACAAAAAGGAGGAGAGGCTCCTGGAAGTACAGATCGTCCATTTATAACAGGAACAATTTCGGTTACATATTCTGCACATGTGCAAAATATTGGTTGGCAGGATTGGGAATTCGATGGAGAAAAGTCAGGTACAACTGGAAAGAATCTCCGTATGGAAGCAATTAAAATTTCTCTTGTAAATCCATTTTTAGATGGTTCTATTGAATATCGTACTCATATTCAAAATACAGGATGGAATTCATGGGTTGCCGATGGAAAGACAAGTGGGCAAACGGGAAAAGGTTTTCGTATGGAAGCGATTGAAATTCGTTTGACTGGTGAGTTAGCAGAGCAGTATGATGTTGTTTATCGTGCACATGTGCAAAACATTGGCTGGCAAGATTGGGTGTCAAATGGAGAAAAGGCTGGTACAAGTGGACAAAGTCTGCGTGTGGAAAGTGTTCAAATTCGTTTAGAAAAAAAGTGAAAATCTTGGAAAAATAGTAAAAAATCGCAGGATTTTTATATAAAATCGTAGGAAAATGTCTTGCCTGTTCAAATCTTGGATAGTATAATGGTAGAAAATATGAATTTTGGAGGTGGAATTTTTGGCAAGAAGTGAAAAAATGCTTTCTCAAACGGACTGTTATCTATTTGGACTTGGAAGGCACTACGAAATTTATGAAAAATTAGGAGCACATGCAATGACCGTGGACGGACAGGATGGAGTGTATTTTGCTGTTTGGGCTCCTAATGCGAAAGCTGTCAATGTAGTAGGAGAGTTTAATAACTGGGAGTTTAGTGACAGTTTAGAACCAGTAGAAACAAGTGGAATATGGGATGGATTCATTCCAGATGCTAAAATTGGGCAAATGTATAAATTTGCAATCCATACTTACAATGGAAGGGTTCTTTTTAAAGCAGATCCATATGCGAATCAATCGGAATATCGTCCTGGAACAGCTTCGGTAATAGCCGATTTAAGTTATGAGTGGTCAGATAGGTCATGGATGAGTAAGAGAAAAAAGAGAGATATGACCAAAGAGCCGATGTCTATTTATGAAGTTCATCCTGGTTCATGGAGAAAGCGATTTGATAGTACACATGAATGGTTCTATAATTACAGAGAATTGGCAGACGAACTTGTAGATTATATTAAAAAAATGGGATATACCCATGTTGAATTGATGGGAATTGCAGAACATCCATTTGACGGTTCTTGGGGGTATCAGGTAACGGGATATTATTCACCAACTTCTCGTTATGGAAGTCCAACTGATTTTATGTATTTTATTGATAAGATGCATAACAATGGAATTGGAGTTATTTTAGATTGGGTTCCAGCCCATTTCCCAAGAGATGCACATGGTTTGGCAGAGTTTGATGGAACACCAACTTATGAGTATGCGGATCCAAGAAAAGGAGAACATCCAGATTGGGGAACGAAAATTTTTGATTATGGCAGAAATGAAGTAATTAACTTTTTGCTTGCAAATGCATTGTTTTGGATTGAGAAATTTCATATTGATGGATTACGTGTCGATGCAGTTGCTTCCATGCTTTATTTAGATTATGGTAAAACACCAGGAAATTGGGTTCCAAATATTTATGGTGGTCATGAAAATTTGGAAGCAATTGAGTTTTTCAAACATTTAAATAGCATGTTAATGAAACGAAATCCAGGAGTTATGATGATTGCAGAAGAGTCAACAGCATGGCCGCTTGTGACAAGACCGCCAGAAGATGGAGGACTTGGATTCACGTTTAAATGGAACATGGGATGGATGCATGATTTCCTTGAATATATGCAGATGGACCCGATTTATCGTAAATACCATCATAATAAAATGACCTTTAGTATGACCTATGCATTTAGTGAAAACTATATTTTAGTGCTTTCCCATGATGAAGTGGTTCATCTAAAAAAATCAATGCTTAGTAAAATGCCAGGATGGGATGGAGATAAATTCCGTCAATTGAAAACGGCCTATACATTTATGATGGGACATCCAGGAAAAAAATTATTGTTTATGGGACAAGATTTTGGACAGTGGGCAGAGTGGAATGAGGCAAAAGCATTGGATTGGTACCTGCTTGGAGATGAAAGACATCGAAATTTACAGGCATATGTTTCTGATATATTAAAGGTTTATAAGAAATATTCCTCAGGTTTTGAATTAGACCAGAGTTGGGAAGGATTCCAATGGATTAATGCAGATGATGCAGATAATAGTGTGTTTAGCTTTATTCGGAGAAATAAAAAGAGAAAAAATAGCTTAATTTATGTATGCAGCTTTACTCCAGTAGAAAGAAAAGGCTATCGCATTGGTGTTCCAGAAAATAGGAAGTATCAAATCATATTGGATAATGATCATGGATATTATAAAAAAGAAGAGCGGACAGTTTTGAAACCGCAGAAAGTAGAGTTTAATGGAATGCCATACTCTCTAGAACTAGACTTGCAAGGTTATGGAGCATGTATATTAAAATTTGATGAAGATTAAAAAGATGTATTAAGGATGTAAAAGGTGTTGATTCAGCTTTCAGAATCAGCACCTTTTTATATGGTATGGAGCAAGAGTGTTTGTTAATCTATAATAATGTTTATGTATGTATTATATAAAAACTCATATTGTATAGAAAAAACTTCACAATATGTATATAAAAACTATAAAATTGGATATATTTTGAAAAATGATTGACAAAATAGATTGTTGCGTTAAAATAGGCTTATCAGAAATTTCTGAATGGTTCTAGAACAAAGAAGGAGGTGATTGGTTGGAACAAAAGATCTGATAATATCTGGACTTTTAATTGTTACAACAGGAATGGATATGAAAATGAAACGTATTCCGAATTGGTGGATGGGAGTTTTATTTTTGATTGGATTAATAGATGCCTTTTTGATGAAAGAGGCTGGAACCTATATCATTTTTTGCTTCGGGGGATTTTTTTTCTCATCCATTGGATTTTTTATTGGAGCTATTGGCGGAGCGGACGTAAAATTGATTGGAATTATGGCAGGGTGGATTCGTGATGGAAGCATTTGGTCTTGGGTTTTTATATCTTTGGTTGTGGCTGCATGCATCGGTCTTATCCAGATGATTTATCAGAGAAATTTTTGCAGTAGAATGATTACGACATACCAATTTATTGTCCATTTGTTTCAGGGACGTACAAAAGCATGGAAGGATGGTTTACCAGGTGCAAAACCGATCTGTTTTTCCATTTGTATTTTAATTGGATATTGGATTATGCGGTATGTTTTATGAGTAAGAAGTGAAAGGAATGTTTGGGTTTAGGCGGGATAAAATTAGTTTCATTTTAATTTTGGAATCAAAGAAAGATTTGTTTTTGTTACAGAAAGATGACATTAGGAGGTAAGTAATGAAAAAAGTGCTCGGTGTATATGACATTGATCAAAGTTATGCAGAAAAATTGACGAATTATTTAAATCGTAAAGAAAAAGCGGTGTTTCACATGATACATTTTACAACTATGAAAGCAATAGAAGATTATGCAAAGGAACATCTCATTCACATTCTGTTAATTAGTCAAGAAGCAATGAGACCAGAGGTTAAATTTTGGAATATACAGAAAATTTTATATTTAACCGAAATGAAAGAAATAACAGAAATTGACCAATGTAAAGCGATTTATAAATATCAGTCGGCAGAGTATATGGTAAGAGAACTTATGGATTGTTATGAAGCATTACTTCCTCCTGAATATAAAAATTCCAAGATGTCAGAAGGTGCTCTTAAGATAGGAGTTTATTCTCCAATCAGACGATGTATGAAAACGTCCTTCTGTCTGGTATTGGGAATGATTCTAGCGGAATCTCAGAAAGTTATCTATCTGAACTTGGAAGAAATGTCAGGATTGGAACAAATATTGAATCGATCTTTTGATGCTGATTTGTCAGATGCATTATTCTATTACAGTGAGGATTGTTTCGAAAAATATATGGATTCTGTAATTTCCAAGATTGGAAAACTGGATTTTATTCCGCCTGTCCGTTATATTGCGGATAAAGAAGCAGTAAATATGGATAATTTTGTTGGATTGATTCAAGAACTTGAGAAAGAAAAACATTATGATGTAATAATTATTGATGTAGCAGATGGAGGGCCTTCTTTAAACGGAGTATTAAAAATCTGTAAGAAAATTTATATGCCAATTTGCAATGATTGGATTTCCAAGTCAAAAATAGAAGAATTTGAACGAGTCATGGAGATTATCGGAGAGCAGGATATTCTAAAACGAATTGAAAAACTAGAAATTCCTCAATTAGATAATCCAAAAAGCGACCAATCCTATGAAGAGCAATTGCTATGGGGAGAGCTAGGAGATTATGTAAGGAACTTGACAAGATGAGGAGAGCGGGACAGTTGAATAAATATGAACAAACAGATGAGTTAAAAGAATATTTGTATCAAAAGATTATGGAACGAATGGATATGACCGTTTCAGTTAGCGACAGAGAACTAATGGAATTAATTGATGAAGTTATTGTAAAAGAGAGTAAGAAACGATATATTACATTGCCAATGAAATATCGTTATCGTCAAGAATTGTTTGATTCTTTTCGGCGTTTGGATGTATTAAGTGAAGCCATTGATGACAGTGATGTAACAGAGATTATGGTCAATGGAGCAAATCAGATATTTATAGAGAAAAATGGGAGAATTCAAAAGTTTGATAAAGTATTTTCTTCGGAAGAAAAATTAGAAGATGTAATACAGCAAATTGCATCTCGAGTGAACCGAAGAGTAAATGAGGTAACTCCAATGGCAGATGCTCGTCTGGAAGATGGTTCTCGAGTAAATATTGTATTACCGCCGATTGCTTTGGATGGACCAATTGTTACAATAAGAAGATTTTCCAAAGAACCGATACGAATGGAACAATTAATTGCCTGGAATAGTATTAGTCGTGAAGCGGCAGATGATTTAGCTGACTTAGTACGAAGTGGGTATAATATCTTTGTATGTGGTGGAACTGGTTCTGGAAAAACGACATTTCTTGGAGCATTGGCGGAATTTATTCCTCCTGATGAAAGAGTGATTACGATTGAAGATTCGGCAGAATTGAAATTGGTTAATGTGAAGAATTTAGTACGATTGGAGACGAGGCCAGCCAACTTGGAAGGAAAGCATGAAATTACAATCCGTCAATTAATACGAAACGCTTTGCGGATGCGGCCGGACCGAATTATTGTTGGGGAGGTACGTTCTGAAGAAGCGCTAGATATGATTCAGGCAATGTGTACAGGACACCAAGGTTCTATGTCAACTGGTCATGCAAATAGTTCACAAGATATGCTTTCTCGTCTGGAGACAATGGTACTTATGGGAATGGATTTACCGTTAGCGGCAATAAGAGGGCAAATCGCATCGGCATTGGATATTATTGTGTATTTGGGCAGGTTAAGGGATAAGAGCAGACATGTGATAGAAATTGATGAGATAGAAGGAATAAAGGATGGAAAAATTAGATTGAATAAACTTTATTCATGGCAGGAGGAGGGAGAACGAGACGGTAAAATTATTGGAAAACTTGTTCGCACACAAACAGTTTTACACAGGGAAAAACTCTGGGCTGCGGGATATCGATTATCAGAATTATGTGATGGTTCCATATCAATGGATACGCTATAGTATTCAAGGAGCAGTGTTAAGTATTGGAATTAGCTGGACTTTTTATAAAAGTATTGAAATATGCATTCTTTCACTCTTTTCTGTGATTTTCTATTTAAAGTATAAAAAAATGGAACTAAGAAAGAAGCGATTGGACAGGCTCAGAATGCAATTCAGAGATGGTATATTAGTAATGACTTCTTTATTATCAGCAGGATATTCTCCTGAAAATGCAGTGGAAAAAATTATTATGGAATTGGAGTTGCTATGGGGAGAAGATGCAGATATGGTGTTAGAATTTAGAAAGATGAATAATGAACTATCATTAAATCGCCCTATTGAGCCAATGTGGTATGATTTTGCACAACGGTCTGGATTGGAGGAGGTAGAAAATTTTGCAGAAGTTTTTTCGGTTGTAAAGCGGAGTGGAGGAAATGTATCCACAATTATTCAATGGGCAGTCCAGCGTTTAAACCAGAGATTCCAGGCAGAGGAACAGATTCAAACAATGTTGGCATCCCGAAGGTATGAACAGAAAGTGATGAACGTTATTCCAATTTTTATTCTTTTCTATATCAATCTTTCTTCTCCAGAGATGGTTTCTGCTATGTATACAACTATTCCGGGGAAAATGATTATGACAATTTGTCTTGGGGTCTATATCCTTGCCTATATATTAGCAAAAAAAATAATAGAGATTGAGGTGTAGCAGATGATTTATGGAATTATGGCTATAATATTAATTTTATTTGCTTTCTTAAAGAAGTCTTATCGAACAGAACGAGTAAAACAATACCCAAAACAGTGGTTTCAGTTTCTTTATCCGATGGGATTATGGTGTTATGATCAGTATTCCAAGTTATTAAGAACACAAAAGCGAGAAGAGGAAAAAAAAGCGAATGCTGTTTATATAAAGGAAAACGCATCCGATAAATTAGAGTTGGATATAGTAAAACGAAGTATATGGACATGGTTTTGCCTGCTATTTGGCTCTATTCTTGCCACAATATTGGCATTCCAAACGGATAGTATCCAACAGGAACAATTAAAACGACCAGAATTTGGAGAAACACAAATCTATCATGTGACGGTCGATGGTATTGGGGAAGAAGAATCCATTGATATTACAGTGGATGGAAAGCAACCGAATGAAGAAGGAATGAAAACGATTTTTGACGAACAGTTTGAACAGTTAAAAGATTCCATTTTAGGAAGTAATCCTTCTTTGGATCAGATTAGTACGGATTTACAGCTTCCGTCCAGTATTGAGTATGGGATAAGAGTTAGCTGGGAAAGTAATAGACCAGAAATTATGAATGATCAAGGAAAGATTCAAACAGAAAATATAGAGGAACACGGAGAGGCGGTTGAACTTTCAATAAGGATGACTTATTCCACATATGAATCCGTTTATCAATTAGCGATTGTAGTAGTTCCGAAGATAAAAGATCAGGCGTTTTATTTTGATAAATTAAGAACTGTAATTCAAAGGAAAAATCAAGAGGAAGCGGAAGAAGAGTATTTAAACTTACCTGAATCAATTGAAGAGATTTCATTGCATTATAAAATAAAAACAGATAAAAGTGATAAAGAAATATTTGTTTTATCAATAGTAGCAGCGGCAATTGTATTTTTAATTGGTTACCAAAATTTAAATAATCAGTACAAGAAAAGAAACCATCAAATGCAAATTGATTATCCTTCTGTTGTATCAAAATTAAATTTATTGATTGGAGCGGGAATGGCTCCAAGAATGGCATGGAAGAAAATGATTACAGATTACGAGAAACGAAAAAAACAAATAAGATATGCGTATGAAGAAATGATTATCACAAAAAATAGTATTGAGAGCGGATATCCAGAAAATCGTGCATATGGTGAATTTGGAAGACGGTGTGGGATACACTGTTATTTGAAGCTTGGAAATTTGTTAGAACAAAATTTGAAGCAGGGAACTTCTGGTTTAAATCAAAAATTGGAAGAAGAAATGATACATGCACTGGAAGAAAGAAAAAACATGGCACTTCGATTAGGAGAAGAGGCAGGAACAAAGTTATTGATTCCAATGTTTTTAATGCTTGGCATTGTAATTGTTGTATTAATTGTACCTGCATTTATGTCATTTTATGTTTAGTTGAAGAAGAACATATTACCACAATAATTGTGGAGATAGGAGGAAATTATGGGAAAAGAATTTTGGACTGTTTTGATAAAGGATGAGTTGGGAATTGGAGTTGTAGAAATTATTTTAATATTGGTTGTGTTAATTGCGCTTGTTTTAGTCTTTAAAGAACAGATCAAAGAGTTAGTCGATAATATTTTTAAGAATATTCAAAAAAATTCAAATTCTGTAATGGATGGATATTAATGAGAATGGAAAATGGAAGTATTACTGTGTTCTTAAGTCTAAGTCTAACAATTATGTTGGCATTAATTTTTACTACAATTGAAAATGCCAGAGTAAATGGACTGGATACTCAATTGGATTTGGCAGCGGATTCTGCAATGGACTCTTTATTTGCTTTATATGATCGTCAGCTTATGGAAAAATATGGATTGTTATTTTTAAATGGAAGTGGAGGTAACACAGAATACTCTGATTTGTATTTAAAAAATGAACTTCAAGAATGTATCCAATATGAATTAAATCCAAAACGAAATAATTCTCTGTCAGGAATTACGATTTATCCAATGAAGTTGGAGGAGATCCGAATTCTGGATACAGTAAGGGCAACTGATTTTGGAGGAAGTGTATTAGAACAAGAAATAGTGGACTATATGAAGTACAAAGAAGTTGGAAATATTACGGATAAATTGTTTGGATGGAAAGAAGTTGTTGAAAAAGGAGGAAGCGAACAAGAACGGATTCAAGATGCCGAGAAAACATTGAGTGAAGCAACATGGGAAAATGGAACGATTACCAATCAAGCTATGATAAAGCCACTGGAACATAATATTATAAAGGAGGCAAATCATTCCGAAAAAGGAACAATGGAATCACAGCCTGAGTTTGATTCAGAGCGGTACAAAGAATCCATTGAGAAAAGTGTTATTCATCAGGCAGAAGAAATTAAGAAAAATGGTTTTTGGAAATTGATTATCCCGTCAGGAGTTTCTCTTTCAGCAATAAAAGTACAAAAAGAAACACTTCCATCTGCAACATCGGTGACTCAAATGCAATGGGAAAATAAAAATTTAGCAGAAGAAGCTGCCCGAATGGTTTTATATGGAGAATATGTGCTGGAATATTGTTCTAACTTTACTTCAAATAAAGAAAAATCAGGAATCCAATATGAGACAGAATACATACTGTTTGGAAAAGAGTCGGATGATGAAAATTTAAAAACTTGTGTGAATCGGTTATTATGGATCAGAGAAGGATTAAACGCAGCACATATTTTTGCATCAGCGTCTAAGATGGAATCGGCACTTACTTTAGCGACAGCAATTGTAGGGTGGACAATGATTCCAGCGCTTGTAACAGCAGCTCAATTTGTAATTGTAGGTGTTTGGGCATATGCCGAATCGTTATTAGATGTAAGACGTTTATTAAATGGGAAAAAAGTTGCATTAGTAAAGACGGAACAAAACTGGCAGTTAGGAATAGAAGGATTGACTGATTTTTTTAATGGAATAAAACAAGAAGAAGTGGAAGATGAAGATGGAATTTTTTATGAAGATTATATTAGAATTTTACTTTTAATGATGAACAAAACAGAAAAATATTATCGTACTATGGATGTAATACAACAAAATATGAGACAAATCTCTCCTGATTTTGAAATGCAGAATTACGTTTATGCGGCTGAGATTTATGTGGAAGCTACAGCAAATCAACTATTTTTAATGATACCAATAGTAAGAAATACTATGAATCAACGGCAATATCGTATTGTTACTGCTATTGGCAGAAGTTATTAAGGAGGTGAGTAAGAATGTTCTCTTCTCGTTTTCTATCTTATTTCAAATCCAGAACTATAATTCGAAAATATCAGCAAAAAAAATACTACTCTCCAAGTACCAGTGCAAATCTTAAAATAAAGTTTTTAAGAAACGAGGAGAGAATATCCTTGCTCATCTCTGGAACGTTAACTGTGGAAGCTGCCATTGTACTGCCGATATTTATTTTTGTAATGATTGGTGTTATTTCACTAGGACAGGTCATACATATTCAGACAAAGCTGCAAAATGCGTTAGAAACAACGGCAGAGAAAATAGCTACATACAGTTATGCGGAAAAACTAATAAAAGAAGATATTACAGGATTAAATCAAGTAATTGCGGAATGGATTATAGATGGGATAACGTTTGCATCAGTTAAGAATGAAATTATTCAACTAGCAGGAAAAGATTATTTGGATCATTCTTGTATTAAAAATGGAAGCGAAGGAATTTTTTTAATTGGATCTAATATTTCATTAGAGGAAGAATTTGTAGATTTAATATTGAGTTATAATATTTCTCCATTTTCTCCAATTCTCAATACAAATCAATTATGGATTACACAGAGATGTAGGAGGAGATTGTGGATAGGAACAGAGGAAGTGGCTGAGAAAAAGGAACCAATCGTGTATGTTACTACCAATGGAACGGTATATCATACAAACTTAGAGTGCAGCTATCTAAAGAGAAATGTTGATACCGTCACTTATGAAGATCTGAAATGGAAAAGGAATGAATCAGGAGGAAAATACTATCTATGTGAATTTTGTTCAAAGAAGAAGCCAGGACAATCGGTATATATTACCAAATATGGAGATCGCTATCATTACCGTGCCACTTGTCCAGGTCTTACGAGAGGAATCCGTTCCATATTATTATCACAGATCAATGGGTTGCCACAATGCAGTAAATGTAAGCAAGAGCAGCAATAGAAAATACAAGGGAGAAAAAATCAATGGTGAATGGAGTGATAATAGTCTTTCTAATACCATGTGCAATTACGGATTTAAAATCAAAAACGATTCCTATTTGGTGGACAGTAGTATTTGGGATAAGTGCAATGATTTACCAGATTTTTTGGAAAAAACAAAAGCTAGAAGCGATATTATTTTCTATGATAATTGGAGTGACATTATTGGTGGCTGCTAAAATTTCTAATCAAAGGATTGGGTATGGAGATGGAATCATATTTTTAATATTAGGATTGTGGATTGGATTTTGGGATGGAATTTCATTATTATTTTTCTCATTAATACTTTCTAGTATAATTTCTGTCTATTTTATAATAGTTAGGAGAAAAGGAAGAGATTATAGGATTCCGTTTATTCCATTTGTAACAGCCGCATACATTATACTGGAAGGGACTCGGTTTTTGTCAAGTTGAAAATAGTTTATAACCATAAAGCGAATAGAAAAGCTTAGATAGAAAGGAAAAAGAATGAATGAAGGCAGTTATACAGTAGAAGCTTCATTAATTATGTGTTTTATCATTTGCATTATGCTGGGAATTGTTTATATGGGATTTTATGTCTATGATTATTATATGGCGGAGTTGATTATGACGGAAACTATGAAGAGAGAAAATCGATGGGTGATAGAATGCTCGGATCGAGTTGATGGAGAAATTCATTGGGAAGAATGGTCAAATAAAAGTATATTATGGAGATTGTTTTATAGTAATGAAGGAGACGAGTCAATAGAACAAATAAGGGAGCTGTTGGAAGAAACATTGTTAATCTCTAATTTAGATCAAGTTCAGGTAAATGTAAAAAGGGAAAAGATTGAAGTAGAATATCAATTAAAAACGCATTTTCCAGGTAAATGGATTCAAATAATTTTAGGAGCCAAAAGCTTGAATACTTCCAATAAAATGAGTTTTGAAGATAAAGAATCGGAAGAATTGATTCGTATTTGCAGAGGAGTAAAAAACGATGAATCATGAGTAAGAAAAAAGTGTGAGTTTCTAGTTGTAAAAAACGATGAAAATTTAGAGAAGATTTATGCTGTATAATGGTAAGGTTAGTTTAACAGTATTCAGGAGGTAAAGATGAATATCATCTATGTGGAAGATATGAGTGAAAGCTATATGATATTATCAGAAGAACAACAGCAGGAAATGGACTATCAAGTCCAAATGCTAGAGAGAAATGAAATACTAGGATTACTGCCAGTTCGGGTAAAACAAGTAGACAGTCAATTGCAGTATTATTATGAGATATCAGGAAAACAGCAGCTTGGAAAATGGCTGGAAGAAAATAGGTTAAGTTATTATCAAGTAAAAAAACTAATGCAAGCGCTTTCTGATACGATAGGTCAATTGGAATGTTATCTTTTATCAGAACAATGTTTAATGTTAGATCAAGAATATATTTATATTGAAGTAGAAACGTGGGATGTATCGTTTTGCTATTATCCTCCAATGAACGGGAAGAATAGGGATGAAATACAGTCTTTGGTGAAACTGATTCTTAAAAAAATTGACCATAGAGATCCAGAAGCAGTGTTCCTGGCATATGGATTGTTTCAGGAAAGTTTAAACGATATAATTTCTTTAAAGAGAATACAAACGATAATGAAGCAAAAAGAGCCAGAAGAATGGAAATATGAGAAAAGAGAAAAAGAATTTGATCCTAAAATAAAAAAATGTGCAGATAAAAGATCCGAAAGTGAGAAACAAGAGGAAACCTTAGAAGATAAGGAAAAAGACCCGTATATTCCACTAAAAAATCCAATCCCAGAAGAGAAACAAGATTGGAATGTTCCTGAACAATTAGATATACCCAAAACAGATCAAAAGTTGGAAAAACAATATTCAAAGGGAGAAAAATGTAAGTCATTTGTTTTAAGTAAAAAGATGGTGAGTGCAGAAAAGATATGGATGGCAGTGCCATTTCTTACTTTATTACTCGTTATTATAATATTTAGTGGGAAAATTATTCCAATTCAGAAAATGTGGGCGAAATATCCATGGATTTGTATGGGGATTTTACTGTTTGTATTAGGTGTAAACTTTATTATTATAAAAAGATGGTATTTTGATGAAGAAAATGAATAGAGTTTGTTTTCCAATGGCAGGAATCGCCTGATTTGAGAAATGAATCATCTTGTCAACTACCCAGTAGCGAGTGAATGGGCAGTTGACAATTGGATAAGTCATTGTAATGCCTTAGATAGAATTTCTGCAAGCTGCTTTTGTTCTTCTGGATTAGATTCGTTCGGTGTCCAATCTACCATTTTAGGACCGTTAGCATATCTTGGAATAATATGCATATGAAAGTGCATCACTGTTTGACCAGCAGCTTCGCCATTATTTTGAACAAGATTAAATCCAGTACATCCAAGTTCTTTTTTCATAGCCTGTCCAATTTTAGATGCAAGAGGAAGAATAGCAGCAGCATAATCTTCGTCTAATTCTGTAACATCCTTGAAGTGCTTCTTAGGAAGAATTAAAGTATGTCCTTTAGATGCAGGGCTAAGATCCAAAATTGCACGAAATTGATTATCCTCATAAATAGTTTGAGAAGGAATTTCTCCTGATGCTATTTTACAAAAAATACAGTTTTCCATTAAACTACCTCCTAAATAAACGAATGTAATTCGTTCTATGTTAAAATGATAATTTTAATTATAACACAGTTACATAAAAAGTTCCATTTAATTATAAAGCAGAAATAATTACGGTTGAGAGAAGCATTCTTATGTAATGGAGAAATGAAGTGTATAATTTCTGACAACATTTTTAAAAAATAATAGAGATGCTGTCACAGTATCTTTCTTTTCTAAGATTTTTCCTTTGTGCTAAACTAATGATGATTCAATGAAGTGAAATAAGAATGTTGTAAAAGCATAGAAAGAAGTGGGAGGAATACTATGTGGCTAGATGATTTATCATTAAGAGTACAAGAACTAAAGCAAGAAAATCCAAATGCAGCAGAGATTATTAGTGAAATGGAAGAAAATCAAACCATCTTTTTATCGCATATCTCACATGAATTAAGAAATGTATTAACATTAATGAATAGTTCACTGCAATTTTTAGAAACATCGCATCCTGAAATTATGATGTATAAATATTGGAGAGAAGTAAAAAAAGACTGTAGTTATATGCTTTCGTTTGTAAATCAAATGAATGATTATAATAATAGTATAAGATTAGATTGTCAAAAGGTGGATTTATACAAGCTATTAAGGGATACTTACCAGGCATGTCTTCCATTAACAGAAAATACAGAAAAAATATTAACATTTCGTTGTCAGAGTGATATTCCTGCAATTTATGCAGATAAGACAAAGTTGTATGAAGCGTTTTTAAATTTAATAAAAAATGCACTTGAGGCGATCGATGAGAAAGGAATTGTAAATGTAACATTGACGACGGATGAGAAGACCATTCGAATTTCAGTAGAAGATGACGGGTGTGGAATAGAAACAGAAAAACTGGTACATATTTTTGAGCCATTTGTTACATACAAGCCAGGAGGAACAGGGTTAGGACTTCCAGTAGTGAGACGAATTATTGATGCACATGGGGGACATATTACCGTATATTCCGCAGTTGGAAAGGGGACAACAATGACAATCACATTACCGAAAACACTGCCAGTAGAAAACTGAGAGATATAATAGAGTGGAAGTTTCTTACAAAATGTTTTCTGTAAAAAACTTCCACTTTCTCTAATTACATTTATGTCGGTAAAAGATGATACCACAAAATATACCAATGAACAAACCTGCAAGATGAGCACTATTGTTCACCCCCATACTTAATAAACCATGGGCAAATGTAAATATGCAAAGCCAGATTAATTGTCGGCTGCTCACTCCATGAACATGTCCTTTGTTGCGGAGAACAATGTATAATAAAGCGCCTACTACACCAAATATGGCGCCAGATGCTCCTGCGGAAACAATATAATATTCTCCGTTATGCCAATACCATAACATAGAGATAATATTAGCTCCAATGCCGCTAATAAGATAAATGGCAAGGTAGCGAATACTTCCAATCAATCGTTCCAGAGAAGTACCAAGTGCCCAAAGTACAATCATGTTACTAAGCAGATGTTGAATTCCAAAATGTAAAAAAATACTGCTAATAGTTCGAAAATATTCATGGGATAGAAAAAGATCCGAACTGCTTATCGCACCACAAAGATGCATAAAAGAAGGACTTTGCGTATTTCCAATTATCTCAGTTACGAGAAAAGCGAGTATATTTAATAAAATAATGGTAAAGTTTACTACTGAATTTGCTTTCCAAAAAATAGAAAGCTTTTGCTTAATAGAAGAAAAAATAGAAATTTTTGCGCTAGTTGTTATAGTAGAGGTTGCTTGTGGATTACAAAGCTGTTCTATTATAGAATGGAAATTGAGAAACTCAGAAGGTTGATTTTCAAAAATAATCAATTTACTGGATGAAACATCAATCAGCCATTTTGCATGATTTCCTTCTATCATTGTCTTTGTACGTGACGGATGGTTGGTTAAGACAATACAAAGCGTTTGGTATGGATATGGAGTGTTAGAAAATAAAGGTTCAGTTTGTTCTAATAAATGCTCTAACAATAGTGGATGAGTTAAAAAGCCAGCACAATCGTCTAAAATACTGATTCCGTAAGTTTGCTGATTTATTTGAATGGAATAGAGTGTAAACTCTTTGATATTTGTATTGATTTTTTTCCATCCATGATTCGTTAGATAATAGTCCAATTGTTTGTGTATCATTCTATCACCTTTTTAGTAAATGTTTCTGCCTTTGTTATGGGCAATGATATAAAAGTCAATGTCCAGTCAGCCCAGGGAATAGTAATCCGAACCATCTGGCCATTGACGATGCTTTTAAAGTAAGTAAATTCCAGCTTCTTCACAGCGTTTTTCGATATCTGCTGGCCAAAGAGAGGCCTGAACTTCTCCGATATGTGCTTTACGAAGGAAAAACATACAAATTCGAGATTGACCGATACCTCCTCCAATTGTATAAGGAAGTTCATGATTTAAAAGAGCCTTTTGGAAAGGAAGTTCTGCACGTTCACTGCATCCACGTATTTCTAATTGCCTTGTTAAAGATTCTTCATCGACACGAATTCCCATAGAAGACAATTCCAAAGCAATATCCAATACAGGATAGTAAACGAGAATATCGCCATTTAAACTCCAATCGTCATAATCAGGTGCACGCCCGTCATGAATTTCTCCAGATGCTAATTTATCTCCAATTTGCATTAGGAACACAGCACCTTTTAATTTACAGATTTCATATTCACGATCTTTGGGAGAAAGATTTGGATACATATCTTCGAGTTCTTGTGTCGTCATGAAATAAATATCTTTTGGAAGAAGTAAATGGATATATCCATATTTTTCAGAGATAAATTGCTCTGTGTAACGAAGGGCATCATATACACGTTGAACAATGGATTTTAAAGTTTCTACATTACGCTCTTCTTTATCAATAATTCGTTCCCAATCCCATTGATCTACAAAAATAGAATGGATATTATCGGTGTCTTCATCACGGCGAATGGCATTCATATCTGTGTATAATCCTTCACCGTGTTGGAATCCATAGCGTTTTAATGCATAACGTTTCCATTTAGCAAGTGAATGTACAATTTCAGCAGGACGATCATTCTGTTCTTTTACACCAAAGGAAACAGGACGTTCTACTCCATTTAGTGTGTCATTTAGACCACTTTCTGGAACTACAAAAAGTGGAGCAGATACACGGGTAAGGTTTAATTGATTTGCGAGCTCTCGTTCAAAATAATCTTTTACGTATTTAATAGCGATTTCAGTCTCACGAATCGTTAAAGGAGACTGGTAATTTTCAGGTATTTTTAATTGAGCCATATTGATACCAAGCTTTTCAATAAAGTAGATCTGTGAGATCTCTACATTATAGAAAAGCGCAAATCGAAGACTGAAAGAATGATTTGCATGAATTTTCCTTTCTTTTTTATTTCTAACAGCCTTACAGCTTACCTAAACATACAAAAATACAGATTAGGTATGCCATATATAATACATAGTAAAATTTTCTATAATTGATGATTAATCTGTGGCTAATTGCTTAATGAGATCTAAGACAATGTCAACTCCGTTGGATTGATTAGAATGGGACATTGCATCAACATATTCAGAACGATGTTCATAAGTTTGATGAATTGCTTCCATTAAACTATTTTCATTCATTTTTTCCTCCTGCAATACATAAGAAAATCCTTGTTTGCGGAATGATTCTGCATTTAAAATCTGGTCGCCACGGCTGACTGCTGCCGAAAGAGGAACGAGAATATTGGGCTTTTTTAATGCCAGAAGTTCACAAATTGCATTTGCTCCTGCCCTGGATAGTACGATATCGGCAGCGGCAAATAAGTCTTTTAACTCTTTAGAGATATACTCATATTGGCAATAACCTTCTTGAATTAATGTGGAATCTAAGTTTCCCTTACCGCAGAGATGAATCACTTGAAATTCTTTTAGAAGCTTTGGAAGAATTTTACGCAGCGTCTCGTTAATAACTTTGGAACCAGTACTTCCTCCCATCATCATTAAAATAGGTTTTTTATCATTGAGTCCTGTAAATTCTAATGCAGCTTGTTTATTTCCTGTTAAAAGCTCTTTACGAATCGGTGAACCAGATAAAACAGCCTTTTGTGCAGGTAGGAGCTGCATCGTTTCTGGAAAGTTACAGCATACTCGTGCAGCAGCAGGAATACAGATTCGGTTTGCAAGTCCAGGTGTCATATCCGATTCATGAATAATAATAGGAACATGGCACTTTTTAGCTGCTAAAACGACAGGAACGGATACAAACCCACCTTTGGAAAATAAAACATTAGGTTTATAATCCTTAATAAATTTTAATGCCTCAGAATATCCTTTTAATACACGAAACGGATCAGTCAAATTTTTTAGACTTAAGTAACGGCGAAACTTGCCTGTGGCAATGCCTGTATATGGAATATTTTCGTGCTCAATCAATTTGCGTTCCATACCTTCATAAGAGCCAATATAATGAATATCAAAACCAGCTTCATGAAGTCCTGGAAGAAGGGCAATATTTGGAGTTACATGTCCAGCGGTACCACCGCCAGTTAATAATACTTTTTTCATTTCTACCTCCTAATCGTTCTTAGGCGTCTTGAACCGTTTTTAATGCTCTGGCAAGCTGATCTGGACAGGAGGTACTGCGCTGTCCACAGCGGATTCCTTCTAAGCGAGCAATTGCATCTTCTACTTTCATTCCTTTTACTAAAGCAGCTACTCCTTGTGTATTTCCACTGCATCCTCCAACAAAACGAACTTCTCTGATGATTCCATCTTTTACATCGAATTCGATTTGTCTGGAGCATACGCCAGATGTTTTAAATGTCTTCATAATTTTCACCAAGCCTTTCCGAATATAAGTTTACCTGTTTGTTTGTAAAAAGACATAAACTTTTATGCCGTTATTATATGCCATAGATGGATAATGATGGGTTGTAGTTTGAGCATACGAAAATCATTGGTCCAGCTAATTACAGCATGTGATATAGTAAGTTTGTTTCTTAAGAAGTATAGCATAAACCAATTTTTATGTCTAGTTTATAATATATGCGCTGATTTAAAAACATCAAGAAAGAAAATACGGATAAGGAATAAATTTTATACGTCAAAAAAAAAGAAAGATATAATTATTTCAACAAGAACTAACGTTTATACAACAGGAAGTGTCAGAAAAATGAAGTTGAGAAATTATATGAATGGAGATAAATTGTCAGAAAAATCCGATGTTTTCTCATTGTCAGAATAATAGTTTCATATATAATCAGTGTTAGCTGAACCGGTAAAAGCGAAGAAGGAGGATGAAAGTATGTTATCATTTTTAGAAAAGGGATTTGTACTTTACATAATGACTGCGATATGTGTAGTGGGAGTAATTGGAAAATTAGGTGTGAATCATATTTATAGAAGGTTAATTAGACAGTCGGACAACCTTACAACTGCTCAAGATAGACAACTTAGACAGTTGAAAACAAAATATGAGACAGCTTATCGAATGAACGTAGGTGTACATAATGTATTAGCTTTTGTAGAAAAAAATGTAAGTGGATATAAAAAAGGAGCCTTTTGTATTAGAAAGTTAGAAAATATCGCATTAAATTGTAGTCTTTTTGTATTTGTAATAGGGCTTTGTGCTTCGCTTTTGAGTTTTTTATATGAGGCAGAAGTAAAAACAGTAGTGATGCAAGCTTCAATTGGAACGATTTTAGCGATTAGCATGGTCTTAGTTGATAGTATAGTGGATACGAAAACAAAGAGAGAATCGCTAATTTCTTCTCTCTGTAATTATCTTACGAATGTATTGGTCGTGCGTACTCCCCAGGAATTAGCAGAGGAGAGAAGTGAAGGAAAGATTATGACCAAGGGGGCAATTAAAGATGATATTTTTATGAAAAAAAACAGAGAAAAGAAAGTATTGCGTGGTAATATAAAGGAGAAATCAGAAATTGATCAGACAGAAGCTTTGAAAAAGAGCCTGGCACAGATTGCAGTAGCAAAAGAGGGGGAAAATGGAAGAGAAAAGAAACTAACGCCAAAAGAAGAACGATTAATTGAGGACATAATTAAGGAATATTTGACTTGATATAATCGTGTAAATTCGTTATAATAGAAATATCAAACAAAATCCATGTTTTAACAGATAATAAACATGCTAAATGTTTCAGTTTAAGACGAATTTCAGGGGAATTTTAGAAAGAACGGATAAAAAAACTGAGAAAAACTGTTAGAAAATGGTACGGTCCATTCAAAGAGCCGTGGTCCTTTATTCAAAAGCGCAAGCCGAAGTCATTGGATTGGGGACTATAATAAATACTATATAAAAAGGAGAAAACAGAAATGGACAAATTAACATTCGACTACTCTAAAGTAAGTGGATTTGTTTCCGCAGAAGAAGTGGAAAACATGAAAAAGTTAGTAATGGATGCAAAGGAATTATTGCTTTCCAGAGAAGGGGCAGGAAATGATTTCCTTGGATGGATTGATCTTCCAGTTGATTATGACAAAGAAGAATTTGCACGAATCAAAGAAGCAGCAGCAAAAATTCAATCCGATTCGGATGTATTGTTAGTAATCGGTATTGGAGGATCTTATTTAGGAGCAAGAGCAGCAAATGAATTTTTACATCATAGCTTCTATAATAACCTGTCGAAAGAAGCGAGAAAAGCTCCTGAAATTTATTATGTAGGTAATAGTATTAGTTCTACTTATTTGAAAGATTTATGTGATTTGTTGGAAGGCAAAGACTTCTCAGTCAATATTATTTCTAAATCTGGTACAACAACAGAACCAGCAATTGCATTCCGTATTTTTAAAGAAATGTTAGAAAAGAAATATGGAAAGGAAGGAGCTGCCAAGAGAATCTATGCTACAACAGATCGAGCAAAGGGTGCTTTGAAGAAACTGGCAACAGAAGAAGGATATGAGACTTTTGTAGTGCCAGATGATGTAGGAGGACGTTTTTCTGTATTAACAGCAGTTGGTTTATTGCCAATCGCAGCTTCTGGAGCGGATATCGATGCTTTAATGGCTGGAGCAGCATTTGCAAGAGAAAATGCTTTGAATGCTCCATTTGAAGAAAATAATTCCTTACAGTATGCAGCTTTGCGTAATATCTTCCTTAGAAAAGGAAAGAGCGTGGAAGTAACTGCTAACTATGAGCCAAGTCTTCACTATGTATCAGAATGGTGGAAACAACTTTATGGTGAATCAGAAGGTAAGGATCAAAGAGGTTTATTCCCTGCAAGTGTAGATTTGACAACAGATTTGCATTCAATGGGACAGTTTATCCAAGATGGTGCTCGTATTATGTTTGAAACAGTTATTTCTATGGAAGAGTCTAGAGAAACAGTTACTATTAATGAAGAGCCAGTTGATTTGGATGGATTGAATTATTTAGCTGGTAAGACGGTTGATTTTGTTAATAAATGTGCAATGAAGGGTACCGTTGTTGCCCATACAGATGGACAAGTTCCTAACTTAATGGTACATGTTCCAAAACAAGATGCATTCTGTTTGGGTCAGTTATTCTATTTCTATGAATTTGCATGTGGTATTTCTGGATACTTATTAGGAGTAAATCCATTTAATCAACCAGGCGTAGAAAGTTATAAGAAAAATATGTTTGCGTTGCTTGGAAAACCAGGATATGAAGCAGAAAGAGATGCAATTATGAAGCGTCTGTAGTCTGGAGGAAAGGCAATCGGCGAAATTCACTTAAAGATGTTTTGAGTGAATGTCATTTATCACTTATATAAATAAAAGACCTCTGAATAGCTATGATATTTTGTATAATTCATGATACAAGAAACCATAAAATTCAGAGGTCTTATTGTTTCAATTGATAGGAAAAATAAATATAGTTTATTCTTGTCCATTCCAGCAGTAGGTACAAAGTTTACATGGAGAAATACCGATGGACGCAATCAAGTCGTCCAGTCTATGATAACGAAGAGTTGTGAAATTTAATTGTTTGCGGATTTCTTCGATCATTTCTTTGTAGTTGTCGCTGTCTGGATTTGCGTAATCTTGTAACATTTCTTCAGCGTGATCGCCTTCACGTTGTTGGATGATACGGCGAGTAATTAGATCCATTTCAGAGTTGGAACGGGAGAAGTTTAAATATTTACATCCAAATAATAAAGGTGGACATGCTGGACGAATATGAACTTCCTTTGCACCACTTTGATATAAAAATTCTGTGGTTTCACGAAGCTGCGTTCCACGAACAATCGAGTCGTCAATTAATAAGAGACTTTTGTTACGGATTAAAGCATCTACAGGAATTAGTTTCATCTTGGCAATTAAATTACGATCACTTTGCTTTGGAGGCATAAAAGATCTTGGCCAAGTTGGTGTATATTTAATAAAAGGACGTGCGAATGGAATACCAGAGCGATTTGCATAACCAATTGCATGGGCAATACCAGAATCAGGGACACCTGCGACGATATCTGGATTTGCATCATCACGTCTGGCGAGTAAATCACCACAATTATAACGCATTTGCTCCACATTAACCCCTTCGTAGGTGGAAGTTGGATAACCATAGTATACCCAAAGGAAAGAACAAATTCGCATTGGTTCTAATGCTGGAAGTAATGTTTCAACGCTTTCTGGAGTAATATATACAATTTCAGCAGGACCAAGTTCCTTAAAATCTGAGTAACCAAGATTTAAGTAGGCAAAACTTTCAAAAGAAACGCAAAAGCCGTCTTCTTTTTTTCCAATGAACAATGGAGTTCGTCCAAGACGGTCACGACCTGCATAAATTCCCTTGGAAGTCATAAGTAAGAGAGTCATAGATCCGTCAACCATCTCCTGGACATAACGAATGCCTTCTTCGATGGAGTCTTTTTGATTAATTAAGGAAGCTACTAATTCAGTTGGGTTGATATTACCTCCGCTCATTTCTTGGAAATGGGAGCAGCCGTTCTCATAAGAATGTTCCACTAATTCGTCCAAGTTGTTGATTTTACCGACGGTTGTAAGTGCATAACTGCCTAAGTGGGACTGAACAAGTAGTGGTTGTGGTTCATAATCAGAAATACATCCAATTCCTAAGTGTCCCTCAAATTCTTCTACATCCCTTTCAAACTTAGTACGAAATGGAGAATTTTGAATATTATGAATAGCACGATCAAAACCAGTAGGACCATAAACGGCCATACCTCCACGACGAGTGCCTAAGTGCGAATGATAGTCTGTACCAAAGAATACATCCATGACACAATTTTTCTTTGATGCCACGCCAAAGATTCCGCCCATACGAAATTCCTCCTTGAATTCATTAAATTTTCTCACTCTTATATTATAACGGAAAATAGAAAAAAATAAAATAGAAAATTAATTGTAAGTAAAATGAGAAGATATAAAGATATAATAAAATAGAGAAATATTTGAAATGAAATTCCTATAATATCTAGTATATTATACAAAATAGAATGAGGGATGGTAACTAATTAGAGAAAAATATTCCGTTATATAAATTAAAAAAGTTTTCTTTTTTGTCGAAAGTTTTATAAAATGATATTAGTTTTATAAAAGCAAAAAGACTGATAATATATAAGTAAAACATTAAATAGTAGGAATTTAAAGTTTGGAAAATTAATAGGAGAAATTTTTGAAAAACTGTGTTATAATATAATTCAAAGTTAATAAGAAAGGAAAAGCAGAGTGGAGCTCTGTGTCAAAATATTTTCTTTATCTATCTGATGACCTAAGAAAAATCTTCTATTCTTTTTACAACTATTTTATAAGACTTTTATAAAATAGTTTGATATTAAGAATAAAGTCTATGAAAAAGGGAATTGGTTTACAT
>OERR01000053.1_pt1 | contig 31013 bp, 35 predicted proteins | sample 1540051 | NCBI WGS metagenome assembly OERR01 (sample SAMEA3891884, study PRJEB23780) | metagenome | biome: terrestrial biome; feature: animal house; material: Caecal content | place: Italy | collected 2015-05-05 | reverse complement strand
CATTTGATTTATCTACATTTTCCCGAAATATGAAACACTTGAACAAGTATTCAATCGTATTAAATGCAAATTGTGTTAGTTTATTTTTGTGTTTTACTTGATTATATCGCCCTATTATGCTATAATATGAGAGTAGAAAACCCCGTAAGCATGGAGAAATAAGGGTTTGCTAAATTAATTTTTTAGGAGGATTTTCCATGACCATGTTGTATCTTTCTCATATGATTCCCGAGTATGAGGTGAACACTTCCATGGACAGCAGCCCTTTGGAGGACAACCTGGTTCAATTCCCCAGCACTGTTGTAAAGCCTAAAAGAGTATCCCCCGCATTGGCAAGAAAGGGGATGAAGCAGGAAGTTTATCCTTTTAAGAAAGAAGAACAGATCAAAGCTATGCAGCGATATTTCCTATCGCAAATGAAAGAAGCTACTACCACCAACAAGAAGAAGCAAGCTTTGAGAAACTGGCTGTGGTTCTCTCTTGGGATCAACATTGGCTACCGTGGAGGAGATGTCTGCCAGCTCAAATGGGGAGATGTGTTGAATCCTGATTATTCTGTGAAGACGGACGCATACAACTATGTCACAGAAGAAAAGACCAGCAAACATAGGCAGTTGATCTTCAATGAAGATTGCAAGAGAGTTATTAGCTTTTATCTAACGGCTAGCCGGGAGCGCCCTGATCTGGAAGACTATATCTTCCCCTCACAGAAGGGCGGACATATGGAGAATAAGTGTTATGGAGAGATCTTAAAGAGAGCTGCCAAAGAGGTTGGTATTCCATTCAATGTGAATACGCATTCTCTCCGCAAGACCTTTGGTTATCGGTATTATAAAGCTACTGGTGATCTGGCTACGCTCCAGAGACTTTTCAATCATGGGGACTCCCTGGTAACACTGAGATATATCGGCATTGACGCTGAGCTTCTTCAGGCGGCCTATGAGCGAGTAAATGGCGCTATCCTGAATGATGAAGAGTTGAATTCCTACCTGGATTAAGAAACAGGGTTTGGATAAATTGAAACCAATTAAATTAACTGGATTCAATTTCCAAATTCAGCGAGTAGACTTTAAGACGATAAGTAATTAGGGTTAAACCGCAACCCTGTATTTATCGTCTTAAAATAAGTTTATTAATCTAATAAAACACTAAATGGAGGTTTAACATGGAAACTTGCTTTGAGTACCTGACTGATGACAAGTATGGAACCTTTTGCTCAGACGAGAAGAAATGGGTAAGGCAGATCAAAGAGCTGCATGCTCAATACCCAGACGAGGTTAAGATCATAAGTGATCAGAACGGATCCATAATGGCTCATTTGCCAAAGTCCTGGTTTAAGGTCAAGCCCCCGGTAAAGCGTAACCTTACTGAGGAGCAGCGAAAGGAAGCTTCTGACCGTATGCGACTGCTACGCCAGCAACAGGATCCTTCATTTGGGGAGTAATCAAATATAACACTTAATTTATTTAATTGATTTTGATAGCGAAATACCACGTCTAAGCTCTTACCCTTACAAGTTATCGCATTGACATGGGCACTGGGTAAATCGCCAAACAAAATCAATTAAATAAACAGAAACAAAAAGAAGCATCAAGGGAGCCAAGCTGTACATCTACCACAAGGGTTAAGGGAGGGAAGTTCCATGCAGACTTCAAGGCAATTACCTAATTCTGTTTCAGTCATTAACCAGTGTCTGACTATCGGTGATAAACAGGTCAAGCTAAAGGACATGGCCCAAGCGCCTAAAGAGGCTTTTGAAAAGAGTGACACGCTTACAAAGCTTTTTATTCTTGAGAATGAGTTCACTCTAGCGAAGCAGATGCAAATGCCCTACCCAAGATCCTGGAGTGAGATCAATCGACTGCTCAATGAGAACTACAGCCAAGGAGACTTCAATGCGCTGGATCCTGGAAAGGAGGGAAGGTATATCTCATGCATGGGAGATCTGCGGAAAGCTTTTCGTTCTGCACATAAGGCGTATGAGAATCTGGACACTGACTGGTACGTTTATCATTGCTCCTGTGGAAAAGAGATAAGGCTGTCTTACAGGCAGGTACGCTGGTATAAGAATAAGCGCCTGCCTGTGCCTACGTTATGCGATGAATGCATGGCTGCTTTATTGGGTGAAGGACAAGAGATTTAAGCTATAAAATGCCTTTGACGAGTTCTTTCCTATTAAAGGGAAAAACCGGATGAGTTTCTTCCTATTAAAAAGGGGAACCCCTCCCTAAGCGCGTAGCGTAGCGTAGCGCGTTATGAAACTTCCTCTCGAACGTAGCGAAGCGGAGTGAGAGAGGAGTTTCACTCCGAGGCGGAGCGAAGCGTAGCACAGTTTGCACCCGTAGGGTGTCAGTTAAAAAATATTTATATTATTCAGGGTTTATTAAAGTGGCTAAAATCTTTAGAGATTTGAGCACTCTGAGCGCAGAGGGGGCTGGTCAGTGAATTGGGGAAAATGAGCGATTTTAGTAAGGTTCAAAAGGATAAATATGTTGAAAATACTGAGGATGGAGGGATTTTAATGTCTAGGGAGGATTGGTACAAAAAACTGGAAATTCCGCTCTATGTAGCCTTCAGCAGGAAAATTTTTCCATGGTATGTACAGGATACAAAGGGCAAGGATTTCAGTGAGAACTGGAAGCTGACTCAGGATGAGCTATGGCTGGTTCTGTATCTGGCTTATCTCGCCAACACCGGGAGAAGGTTGTGCTTCTCTATAGACCAGGTATTCCACTGTCTCACAGGGCGCGACCCGGGAAAGGTGTCGTTGGCAGAGATAAGAAAGCTGTTTGGACTTATGGAATCCGGGGTCAACAAGTGTAACCATGTGGCAGAAGAGAACGGCGGTATCAGATTCAAGATTGATTGGGGCAAGAAGAAGGATGAGATTCAGCGCCGTGGGTGGGTATACGGAGAAGTCATTGTAACTCCTGTGACCGGGCGCGGAGGGTTTGTTTACTTCTCTGCTGTGGAGCTAACAGCGCTGGTAGATACCTTTGAGGGGGCGCAGTACAAGATGGCAAAGGGGGCGTGGATGCTGGCCTATATGAAATCTCAGTTCCTGCGGCTTGGAGATCCCAGCAAGGAGTATTGCCTACCCGGGTATGCAGGAGGGGTTCCTACTCTGGCAGATACGGTTGGCATGGCATATCAGACTTGCAAGAGTTATCTACGGATGTTGCTGGACAAGAAGCTGATTACGTTGGCGTTGCAGGAGGATTGTAAAGCCAACGTGTATCTGGCTGGCATGGTACCCAAAGCAGATGAGCTGATTCAGGATATTAAACGTTATGGGGTCATCAGTTACCGTGCCACAAAGATTGGCGGCAGACCTACTACCAAGAAGGAGGGTGAGCAAGATACATTTGTCGTTTGATATAGCTGACTTTAAGCGGCTGGATAACGCAGCAGTATATACGCAAGAAGAGTTTTACATGCTGGTGAGACTATGCATGGAGGCCAGCGGCATTACAGGAGAGTTCCACCTGGAGCTAGGAGACTTCTATACCAGATCCATTATGAGCACAGCGCGAGGATCAGACTTGAAGGAAATCGTTGGCTGGACGGAAACGCTGTTTTCTGCAATTGAAAAGAACCGTGAGCTTATTGACAGTTTCTATGTTGTGTGTGAAAAGCCCAAGGAAATTAAACGCAATACCTGGATCCATGGCAAGATTATGTATAGGGATAGAACGGAGATCGGCAGTAGAGGTGGCCCACGAAGAATGAAACTTACTGCTTTGGAGATATCTTCACTTGTAGAGCGTTTCGGCTCATTACGCAGAGGGTTAATGCCAGCTCTATGGGTTTATAGTTATTTAAAATGTCGAACCAGGGGGAAGCACTGGGACTACCGTGGCCGCAAGGTAAAAGGTGTTTGGATCTCTATGAGTGAAGCAAGCAAAGAATTAAAAATTGGGTACAGGACATTGCTGTTGTATGTAAAAGCTCTGGCTGAAATAGGACTGGTTGAGATTACTCACGCGGCAGAAGGCAATGCATGTTTGTATTCCATAAAGGAATTTGGGGCCAAGAATCGAGAGGAGGATTAGCCCTATTACTTAACGGCACAGAAAACTCTGTTAATTTAACAGAGTTTTTCAGAAGAATTCTTTACCCTTAAATAAATATATCGTTAAAATTACGTCAATAAATCGTGTTAATTTAACATGATTTATTGGCAGAAATTTAACAATATGCGGTAGTATTATTCTCCTATCAAACATAAAAAGAAAGCTGGGATTGCTATTACGGTAAACCATCAGTTTTACACAATGAAGTTTCATTCAACCAAGCTGAAGGCTCTAGGTTATACAATAGACACTACTTTCACGGAGAGCAAAGAGTTTGGCGAGATCATTTCATTAGCTGGGAGCCAAATGCTGCGTAGCATTCTGGATATTAGGAGACGATCGGTAAACGAGGAACATGTAAACAACCTTTGGAAAGAACGAGCGCTGCTGCGCAGACGCATTGAAAAATATAAGCGCGGGTTTTCAAGGGGGAAGCTAGATGCTTTGATAGAGCGAATAGAACAGGTGCAGCGTCGTATTAATCGCTCTATGTTTGTTCCTGACTATGTAACGGTGGTTATTGATAAGCCAGCGCATTATAAGTATATCCATAAAAACGGCGTTGTAATTAATGGGAAACGCTATCATAGATTTAGTTGTTCTGCTGGGCAGGCGCGTGTGTCTACAATCGTTATGGTATGTGACGAAATAGCGGACGAGCTGGAGCGCAGACTTAACAATGGACGAGATATGACGCAGCTTTTAGCGCCGAGCAAATTTAACGCATACTTTGGACTCGCAAGCAGCGCAACTAAGCAAGTATCAGAACCAAGATTCATTGTGGTTAAAGACTATGAGAATATCTGCAAATATAAAGCCTTGCATTTGATTGAGCAAGAATGGGACAAGGATGATCTGCTTGAAGAAAGAGACATAGAACAGAAGACGAATCGGACAGACGGCATGGGGCTTATCTCGCCGGAGTTGTCAGAAAAGTGGGCTAAAGAATTAGGATTGGATTGGATTCCAAGCCAGTGGATTATCCGCCAGAACTTCATCAAAGGCATGGTATGCACTTTCCCCTTCCGTGAGTTTGCTGAAGAAATAAATCATGGAAATTATGAAGTGAATACGGTTTATACAGACACTCATGGGCGGCCCATTAAAGCCGACCTTCGAGAAGTAGATTTGATTTTAACAGAATCTCAATTTAAACTTTGGGAAGGGTTCGCAAGTATTGAAAGTTATGTAGACAACTGTCACAAGAATAAGCTAAGCTGGGGGGTGGCACAATATAGCCCTAAGGAGAATAAAGAAACTTTGACGCTGAATTACCAGTTTATTCAAACGCTGAATCTGAATCGACATGATATAGAGGAATTATGCGAGCCTTTTGTAGATTGGATTGAAGGAGTGTCATTCAAAAATATTGCATACATGCTGCTGTTCTTACTAGGTGTTAACAACACAGAAGACTCCATCAAACGGTTCCTTGCTACAAATGATGGCTGGTGGATAAAGGCACTGGCCGTAAATCCAGAAACAAGCTGCGATCCTTTTATTCAAAAGAAAATCCGCGACTTGATTATTAACCGAATACAGGCTGGATGTATGGGCGAAATCTTTGTTAGAGGGAATTTCCAGACCATGGTGTCAGATCCTTATGCTATATGCCAGCATATCTGTGGGATGCCCGTCACAGGATTGCTGAAAGAAGGAGAGCATTATAGTCATTGGTGGAATGAGCGCGGAGTGAAGATTGTAGACGCTATGCGAAGTCCAATGACAGATCGAAGTGAGCATGTGTTGCTTAATCTAGTACAGAATGCAGAAACAGAAAAGTGGTATAGGTATTGTCAAAATGGAATTATCTATAATTGGTTTGGGAATGAAATGGTTCGGCATGCGGGAGCCGACTTCGATTTGACATAAATCTTTGTCGAAGTAAAACATGGTGAACGCACACATGTGCGGTGTATATCTCACGTTAAGTAGCAGCAGGAAATGGTTGCGAAGAGATGTGCTAACAGGGGAAGCCTAAGTGCGGCTACGGCATATGGTAATCCTGTGGTTTATAATTATATAAACTTAATCGACTATCCTTTAGCTAATAGCATTAGGAGTAGGGGTTGGGTGAAATCCCCGACCGGGTGAAATCCCCATAAACCGAAGCGCCATGCCCTTGTAGTTTTACTGCAAGGTGAAGATATAGTCAAACCCGTCCTGGATAACAGGAGTTAAAGTATCACGAAAGTGACGGTATAAGTGGGAGATATTGTAGCAACAACAGACAATGCAGTAATGATTCGTCGGGTTTATAAACATGAACTCCCGGTGACGTATGATGTCCCTAAACCAAAGAAGAAGATATTCACAAAAGAAGATCTATATCAGTCAGATTTATTTGGCTTTGGTAGTATCATTGGCAGCATAACAAACAAAAGTACAGCAGCTTATGCTTTGCTTCCTTTGCTCGAAGAAACATATGGAGAAGATAGCAAAGAAGTACAGTTAACACTATCAAGATTAAAACAGTGCTGCGTGGCACAGAGCAAGCAGATTGATATGTAAATGTCACCTTGTATAGCGATATACATTGATAACGTGGTGAACGCATACATGTGCGGTGTGCATCTTACGTGAGGAACCAGAGGAAATGCTGGTTAGAAGATGTGCTAACAGGGGAAGCCTAAGTGCTATTGCATATGGTAATCCTGTGGTTTGTTGTGTAGATATAAGAATATAACGAAAGGAAAGGAGGCGACAGATTGGAGAAGTGGACTCCTATTAGAGGAAGTAAATTTTATGAGGTTAGTTCTTGTGGCAGAATTAGAGTAAAAGCTGGGGTAATGATCAGAAGCGATGGTAAGCCATACACTGTAAATGAACATTATGTGAGTCCTTTTAAAACGCGCAACGGCTATTATGTGGTTACGTTAAATTATGATATTAAAAGGAAATGCCTGATACATCGCCTGGTTATGGAAAACTTTTGTCCAACAGATGGGTCGGATTTGCTATTTGTTAACCATATTGACGGCGATAAAACAAACAACAACATAGAGAATTTAGAATGGTGTTCTCGGGAATATAACGCGCAGCATGCTATGCGGCTGGGATTGTTTAGACCGCAAGACAGAGTGGGAGAAAAGCATCCCATGTGTAAATTAACCTCAGAGCAAGTTGAAGAAATTAGAAACCAGCTTAAAGGCAGACGCGGGGAACAGCATTCTTTAGCTTTAAAATATGGTGTAAGCGATACCACAATTTCTGAAATAAAATCAGGGCGCACAAGAAAAAGAGCCTAATGCATTATACACAACAAACTCAAACGACTATCCCTAGGCTGTGCAATTCAGCAAAAGGAGTAGGGGCTAAGTGAAAATCTTGGCTGGGTGAGAATCCCTTAAATCGAAGTGCCACGCCCTTGCATAGGCAAGGTGAAGATATAGTCTACACCGTTCTACGCGAGTAGAAGTTAAAGTATCACGAAAGTGACGGTAGCAAGGAAAACTAAGATAGGCCAAACTGTAAAAGGTATTCCTAAAGATTGGATTAAGAGGAAAAAGAGAGATGATTGCAATAGTGAAGAAGAATGGAAAAATCATGAACTTCTCAATAAATGCCTACTTGATAAGCAGCCATACTTTTTTAAATTCCGTTACCCGGAAGCTAAAAAAGATTATTACGCCTATGAATCGCAGAAGCAATATGCATGTCGTGGTTTGTTTGGGAAAAGTATTAAGCAGTTGGAAGAGACGCCTAGAAAAACAAAGGAGCAAAAGCAATGGTTGCGAGAATATTATGAGTATTGCCCGTTGATTGTAAGCAACAGTCCTATGAATATATTGTGCAAACATATTGAAAGCGTTGACTTTAATATTGCTCAGCGTTTAAAAAATGGCAGAGAGTTTGACTGGCGTATTTATATAAATCAGGACTATGATTATGAGGACATGTATCAGGACATTGTGGTATGCTATAGGCGGCATGTAAGAGATATGACTCATACAAGACAACTTATTGCGGACGAAGGTATTAAAGAAATATACTTATCTGAAGTGGAAATATTAAGAGACAAGATGCAATACGTATGCCAGAATCCTAATGTTGTAGTCAACGCCCTTGTAAAGTATTTGTACAGTGAAGTGCCTGGTTCAAAGAAGACTTTGCTTTGGGACACATATGGTAGAATTATAATTCAGAATTTAAGTATTAATGCTGGGAAACCGGCTCAATTCCCCTTGCCAGATCAAGATGGAGATATTGTGTATATGCACAAGTTGTATCGAATGAAGGAGGTAGATATTATTTGAGAGATATGAAGTATTATCAGTATAGGCAGGAGGAACTTGCAGAGTATATTTGGAAACATGGCTTTCAATCTACATATGTATCTTATGAACTCAAGCTGGTGGCATTATATATAGCGAATAAATATTCGTTAAGTGAAGGAGAAGTGGCGGCTAGCTTACAAGAATTTCTTCAACGGGTCGATCCTGAATATACTAAGAATAAATGGTGTGTTCGTCTGTTTCAAGCCACAAAAAGCGTTGCTCAAAAAAGAGCAGCGCTTTTACAATGCGATAGTATAAAGATGTATAATAGTGAGTATTTATATGTTAATTCATTATCATTGGATAATGAATTGAAGAAAGTTGTCTGGACGATGATGGTTCAAAAGAAGCTGGACAAATATAGTTATGAAACCCAGTATGAAACGCCTTATACAATATTCTCTTATACCAACAATAAAAGAAGGCTCACTGCCCTGCCTCGTATTGCAGGGATTAAAAAGAAGACTGGTTTCGATTTGGGAATTGATGTGCTTCATCCGCTTATTGAGTCCGGATTATTGGAAGTTGTGCATACAAAGGGCGACCCATTCAAGATTAACTTCGCGGATCAGATAGTGTTTGAAGGGAAAGAAATTATAACTGTGCGCGACTATGAACATATTGGTTTATATTGGGATTTCCTATGCGGGGAGCCTGTTGGATTTTGTGAAGTTTGTGATTTCCCATTTACAAAAAAGGCAAAAGGTAGAACGCGGAAATATTGTGATTACCATGCAGAAAAACATTCGTTGGGTGATTCAGAAACCGATCAGGTGTGTATAGATTGTGGAAAAACTTTTACTCGCAGCACACATGCTGCAATGCAGATAAGATGTCCGGCTTGTCAGAAAGAACATCGTAGACATCGCTGACAGGTGTTCTGCGAAAAATTAAAGCCCGCAAATCCTTAAAATACAAGGGTTTGCGGGCTTTTAATTTTTGGCGTACTATATGAGTAGAAATACTCTATCCTCAAAATGAAAGGAAGATTATATGATTTCCATTAACAAGCAAGAAGCTGAAATGGTGCGGAAGTATTGTCCTGAAAACCACATTCGCAGAACTTGTAAACAGAAGAGCAAGCGGCATCATTACCATATGAGTGAAGATCTCGCGGGCGTACAGCTTATCGCTACGATGCGCGGGACTACAGTAGACAAGTTAATTCGTATGTAAAGGAGCGATAGACTATGGCGAAGATTTCAAAGGCTTGCCAATTTACAAAGGCTGTTCTTACTAAAGAAGATGGCGGCAGATGGACAATTACTGAATATATCAAGGATGCAGTGAACACGTATGATCTTGAAGCTGTTTTAAACGCTTTCAAAGATATAGATAATTTAACTATAACTTTCCGTCAAGAATCTGGCATTGCGCCTGAGCCTGTGGAAGAGTGAGCACCATGATAGAGTGGAGAAAGAAAGCAGATGAATCCTGTTATGATTACAAGTGGAGAATATATCTGGCAAAAAAGAATGGATTACTAAGTGAGTATTCCTGGGAAGATATTACACAACATTTGAATCAGGAACTCAGAGCGGGTCTGCCTCCGTTAACAGAAGCGGTTTACCGCAAGGAGGCCGCCCTGCTTTTTGATTGGTATGAGAATTTGTTCTGTGCGCAAAAACATGATAAGGGAACCCTGGCGCTGCTAGACGAAGTGAAGAAACAGCGTGTGCTTTTAGCGGACGAACGCACTCAAGCTAACAGGATGAATAGAGAGTTTGCGCGAATTCAGCAGCAATTGGATTATCTTGGGAACAGATTGGAGGAGCGTAGCAAAGAACGTTATAGCGGCGTAATGACCGTTCCTCAAGCTGTTTCCGATGGATCAAATGAGCTTGTAGTATTGCTCAGTGATCTGCATATAGGAGCTGCCTTTTCTGGGCCATTTGGTACGTATGATTCAGATAAGGCAAAAGAGTTGTTAGGAATCTATTTAGGTCGTGTTGTTGAAATTGGCAAGCGGTATGGTATAGGCAAGATTTGTGTGGGCCTTCTTGGTGATCAGATCTCGGGCAATATTCATAAGAGTATTGCAGTTACCAACCGAGAGAATGTTATTGAGCAGATTATAATAGTAGCAGATTTGATTGAATTGTTTATCAAAGAGCTTGCTTCTGCTTTTCCCGGGGTGTCTATACAGATTGTGAATGTATGCGGAAATCATACTCGGTTAGAGCCTAAAGAGCAGGCGTTGAAGGATGAGCGGTTAGATGGCTTGCTCCCTTTTATTTTAAAGAAAGCGCTTGGCGCATTGCCGGAGATTATTTTTGCTGAACAAGTGGATAGCTCGTTAGCTTGGGCAGAAATAGCAGGGAAGCTGGTTGTATTTGTTCATGGTGATCTGGATGCGCTGGATCCCTCGCGGGTTGCAAAGTTAAGTCTATTCCTGGGCCGGGTTCCATATTGCATCTGTTGTGGACACAATCATACCCCTTTATACAAAGAAGTGAACGGTGTAAAAATAATACAAGGGGGAAGTTTGCCGGGATCTGGTGATGATTACACAATCAGCAAAAGGTTGTGCGGGAACCCTTCCCAGACATGCTTTATTATGAACAATCGAGGTATCGAAGCCCATTATCCTGTTGAACTCGGACAGTAAAACAGATAAGAAAGACGGTGGTTTTATTTATTTTTATGATACCTGTTCTTTGCTGAGGCTGCAAGAGGAAGCCTTCAAAGAGCCTTTTAAGATTTCAGCCCAGACTTTGATTGAGCTGGAAGAGATAAAAACATCAGCACACAAAGATGAAGAGACAAAATGGAGAGCCAGGAACTTGGTTCGTCTTTTAGAGAAACACAGAGAGTCTGGGGTTTATGAGGTGGTTCTTGCTGTACCGGAGTGGTCGCTGTCTGAACTTGGTTATAATGTAGAGCTCGAATGGGGCGATCAAGTTATCATTGAAGCGGCTTTGCGTTCTGGTTTGGAATTTTATACTGACGATTTGCTTTGCAGGCTTATTGCGAGCATGATTGGTTGTAAGATACATACCCCGGAAGAAACTCAAGAGAAAGATCGCTATAGTGGCTATATAACAGTGGCAATGTCAGATGACGAAATGAGTTATTTCTATTCGCATACTGGAGAGAATATTTATGGTTTGCAGGTTAATCAATATCTGCGAGTATTGAATACCAATAATGAATTGGTAGATAAGTTGCGCTGGAATGGCGAGATGCATGTGCCCCTTTATGACCGCGGCATCAAGAGTGTTGCTTTTGGTACCAAGTTAAAGCCGCGAGATGAATTTCAGGCTATGGCGGTTGATTCTATTATGAACAATACGCTGACGGTTCTTACGGGCAAGGCCGGAAGTGGTAAGACACTGATGGCGTTAGCCACTATTTTTACCATGATTGAGAAAGGCACATATGATCGCGTGGTCATTTTCACTAACCCATGTAAGGTGCGAGGGGCGTCTGATATGGGCTTCTACACTGGAGACATGGTAAAGAAGGCCATGCAAAACAGCATTGGCAATATTCTAATCACGAAGTTTGGCGACAGGTATATTGTCGATCAAATGCTGGCGCAGGAGAAAATCAAGATTGTTTCTATTGCGGACTGCCGTGGCATGGAAATTAGAGACAATGAAATACTGTTTTTGTCTGAAGCGCAGAACGCATCTATCGACATGGTGAAGTTGCTGCTGACCCGTGCTTCTTCTGAGTGTAAAATTGTTTTAGAAGGAGACACAGAAGCACAGGTAGATAGTCATGTTTTTGAGGGGCGCAACAATGGATTGAAGCGCATTATTGAAAGATTCAAAGGAGAAAAATTATTTGGCTATGTAGATTTGCCAAATGTTTGGAGAAGCAAGCTAGCAGAATTGGCAGAGAAATTGTAAGGGGGTGGAGAAGTGGCTGGCAAAAAGAAAATCTCAATAGATAAAATGATGAAAGCTATAGAGCAGGCTGCTTCTCAGGCGCTTAGTGATGATGTATTCCCGATTGTTAAAGAAGCCATGCAAGAGAATATTGAATCTGTTGTGTACGGCGCATATACACCTAAAATGTATGACAGGCGTGAATATGATGGCGGTTTAATAGCGGATGAAAATATTGTGGGCACAATGGACGGAAAGCTAAGGCTAGAGGTACGAAACATAACTCCTCCTGCTGATGGCCCCGGATACACAACAGATAAAGATTTGCCAGCGGTGGTGGAATATGGTACAAAATCTCAATATGACTTTTATGACCCAGACAAGCCAGCGGGTTTTGCCAATCCGCGTCCGTTTATTGAATACACTAGAGAGGATCTAAATAGTCGGAAGAAAGAATTGTCTGAAATAGTAGCCAAAAGAATTATACAAAATTTGAAGAAAACAAAATTCTAGGGAGTGATAAAGTGGCGGAAGAAAATAAACAGGATGTAAAGAGGCCGCGTGGTCGGCCCAAGAAAACATCAGATCCGCCTATGGAACCAAAGCGATCGAGAGGAAGACCCAAGAAACCGCCTGTAAAAAAAGTCCCGAAGAAGCATTATGATAATATAACCGAGCTCATGAAGGACTATGGATTAAGTGAATTGCCTCCATTGTACAAATGTACTCGTTGCGGCTTATTAACTTCTTCTCCGCTTGGGCGGTTTTATCAAGTGGTTTCTTATGGCGGGTTTGGTGGAAACGATCATTTTTCTAATATATGCATAGACTGTACGAAGAAATATTATGATGAATTCTTGGCTCGATATAAAGATGAAAATCTTGCATTGCTGCTCACATGCAGCATAACCGGTTTCTATTTTTCTCAATATCTCTATGAACAATTGATCGCCAAGGGCGATGTTTTTAATATTGGCAATTATTTCAGAAGCTTGAATATGGCCCAGTACAAGAATAAGAATTTTTCTACTTTTCTGCTTGAACTCAAAGATGGGAAGAAAATGATTTCTTCCATTGCTGAGAGTAGAGAGTATCACGAAGCAAAGTGGAGAGCCGCCGATAATCGCAACAAATTCTATTGCGTTAGAACACTTGGCTATGATTGTTTCGACGATGAGATGTATACGGTTGAAGAACGAAAATTCCTATATAATACGCTTAGCGCTTATCTTACAGATGAGGTTGTTGAGGATCCGCACAAGTTGAATGCGGCAATCACCATTGTTAAGAATATCTTGCAGGTTGATAAGATTACCCGCATCATTAATCAAATGCTAACATGTACACAACCCGACAGCAATGCTATTCAAAAGATGATAGGAACAAAGACGTCATTGCAATCTACAATCAATGCGACTGCCAAAGCAAACGGTATTTCTGTGGAAGGCGGGGGGCGGAAGCCGGGCAGCGGGTCTTCTTTGACAGGGATCATGAAAGATATGTTGAACGATGGGTTTGATGAGGCTAAGGTTAATGTCACGTCTTCTTTATTGGACGAGGCATATCAAAAGGTTGCGCAGCAGAGCGCTCGCGCACTCATGGCAGAATTGAACTTTACTGGGGATGAGTATGCTCGTATGGTATCTGAACAGAGTGAGCGTGCTCGTTTGCAGGAATCTAAGATATTGGAGCTTGAAGAAGAAAATAGATTACTTCGAGTAAAGGTTAATGACCTTGAGCACAAAGAGAAGCATAAAAATGCCAAGCCAATAGAGTTTGTTGACGGAGCAGAATATATTGATGGGGAGGAATTTGGTGATGTGACATGAGTGTCGTTTTTTATAGCAAGTCTACAAAAAAGATGCTGTCTCAGCGACGCCTTGAAACCTATGATAATTATTGCAAGATCATCCAGTGGGGTCGAAGGCACCCTGTAGATTTTGCCCGGAGAGTGTTCGGCCTTGAGATGATTGATTATCAGAAATATACTATATGGCAAACCTGGAATGCCGCATTTGCGGTGTGGCTGAAATCCAGAAACGCTGGTAAAACAACAGATGCTGCTATTTATACAATGCTTCGTTCTACACTTTTCCCTGGTTATGTAAGCTACTTCATTAGCAACGTAGGTGCGCAGGCAAAAGAAACATTTTTGAAGATGGAGCATATTGCAAAAAAAGAAATTCCGACATTCACAGATTGCACGGATGTTTTCTTGAATGAGGTGGAAAAGAATATAAATGGCGGGTCTGGCTTTGTACACGACACGGCCAGCTTTCATGTAAAGCTTTTTAATGGCTCAGAAATCTTTACACTGAACAGCGATCCTACAAATGCAAGAGGGCGTCGTGCAAACATGATTTATATTGACGAGGCTGGTTGGGTGAGTGAAGAGCTAATGGTTCAGGTAGAGAACTTCGCCAATCAGAACGAGAACTTTAAGCTTGGTTCTTCCTATAATCCTTTACTGGAGCCAAAGGATTTCCCGCGTCAAATTATCTATGGATCTTCTGCTTCAGATACAGACAGCGCATTCTATAAAAAGCTTAAAGAGTATACCCGTCAGATGATTATGGGAAACTCTTTATACTTTGTTTGCGATTTTGATATTGATGCTGTAATGGCCGCAACTGTTAACGGAGAAGCGTTGCCAGAACCTCTTATTAGCCAGAGCAAAGTGGATCAGGCTAATTTGCTTACTCCCGATAAAGCACAGCGGGAGCTTTATAATCATTTCAGTCAAGACACGCACGAGGGTCAGATTTTAACTCGAAGAGATATTATGCAATATACGAAACAGTATCTTCCTTGCTTGTCAAATACCGATGGCACAAGCATGTACTTGATGTCTTGGGACTCTGCCCGATTAAACGACAATTCGGTTGTGGAAGTGGCGGAGATTATAAACGATCCTGAAATTGGCTGGCGTATGCGGCTGGTTAACGTGAATAGTTTGGTAGATATAAAAACAAAAAACAAAACTCCTATGAGGCTACCAGATCAGGTTAACGAGTTTAAGAAAATGTTGCTGGCTTATAACGGGACAGAAAAAGGTAAGCTAGATTATGAAAACATTATGGCGGTTATTGGAGACGCTGGAGCTGGCGGTCAATTAATCGGCGGTGTAAGTGACTACTTGCTTGAGCCGTGGCGAGGAGCAGACGGTAAAATGCACAAAGGGTTGATTGACAGAAGGCACAAAGCAAATGAGACTGCAAAGGAAAAATATCCTGATGCTGTTGATATAATGCACCTTGTAGATCCAAGAGCAAATCGTAATTTGATTTTTCAAGCAATTGAAGATATGGTAAAGTTAGGGGTTGTAGAATTTCCGACAGATTATGATGTGAGTAAAGATTACATTATATTCACAGATGAGGAAGGTGTAGAAACTCGTTATGATCTTTCTGTAGAGCAGCAGATTTCTTTCGCAAACTTTGATCTGTTAAAAACAGAGATTGTAACGATGTGTAAGTATGTAACGCAGGGAAATATAACTTATAATTTTCCACCGGACAAAAGAAACAAGATGCATGATGACCGCGTATTCGCATTTGGGCTGCTTTGTTGGTATTTAGCACAGCTTAGGCGTGGTCAGGTTATAAATAAACCAAGAGAGATTAGTATTGAAGAAATACCAACAACAGCAACCGCTGTTGAGTTTTGAAAGGAGGTGAGATCTTGGAAGAAGAGTTTACAGTAAGGTATAATGATGAATCACCACAAACACGAGAACAGACACTAGAAGAGAGACAGGAAAAAGTTGATCTTAGCTATACGCGGGCAAAGCTGGATGCGGCAGGGGTTTTTGATCCGTCAAACAGAACCTATGCTGTTTATTTGTCTGATGAAGGGGCCACGAGTAATCTAACATACAGCATACTTGAAAACCTTTCAATCTCACCGCAAAGCGATCTTTCAAAGACACAACAGATTATTGCGATTAATCGGCAGTATGTAAATAAGAATGATATTATTGGAATTACAGCAGAAAGCATTGAGAATAATATCAATACAGAAGTTCGCCTTGCATATAAGACCCCTAAACGAGGTAGCTTCAAGAAGACAGATATTGATATGGCGAAGCTGCTCATAGCAGATTTTAATGAGAAGATCAATCTGCCCAATTTTATAATCAGGGCTATTACCACTACATTTATTGAGGGTACCTTTATTGCTTACCGTAGGAAAGTAGATAAGAATGGTTCTACTGATTATGTTATAGATTTTTATCCACTCGGGACTGCTCTTATTAGCGATTATGAGGTGGGCGGAGATCCGTATGTTATGGTAGATATCAGCGCTTTAAAGAGTGCACTGCAAAAGTCATATCCAAAGAATAGAAAACGCAAAGGTCTTTTCTTTGAGAATATGGATGAGGAAGTTAAAGTTACTTATCCTGAAGAGGTCTATCGCGCTTATATGGATAAGGAGACATATGCAAAGCTCGACATTGAATCTACTTGTGTCTTGCGAATTGGCAATCAAAATAAGAAGTATGGTCTTTCTCCCATCTTCAGAGCAATTTATCCGGCTTTGATGCTTGAATCTTTTGAGGATGCTGATCGCTCTAATGCAAAAGCCAGAGCAAAAAAAATCATTGTTCAAACAATGAATAAAGAAATACTTGGGCCGGAATATTCACGAAACACCTACGCAGAACAGGCGTATGCGCATAAAAATTTCTTGGACGCCTGGAAGCAAAAGACAGTGGTGGTAACCACTCCGCCCGCAGTCCGAGGATTGGAATACGTTGAGCCCAAAGTTGAGATGACAAATATTGACACGGTAAATTATTATCGCAGTCGTGTCATGTCCACGCTGGGCATTTCTTTTCTGGTTGATTCTGGATCCCAGTCGCTGAGCGTAGCCAATATCAGTCTTCGCCAATTGATGAAGCGGATTAACCGTATTTCTAAGCAATTGGAAAGCACGCTGGTTAAGTGGTATAAAGGACTGCTGCGTGACAACGGATTAAATCCAGAGCTAGCTCCTAGTGTCAAAATAATTGATGCGGAAATGATGGAATCCAGCATGAAGATGGAGCTGGTTAACACGTTGTTTACAAAATTAAATTGTAGCTATGAGACGGCTTTTGACGTGCTTGGCTTTAGCGTAGAAGATGAGAAGCTCAAGAGAGAAGCTGAAAATAAAGAAAAGCTTGATGAGATCTTTGCTCCGAGGATTACCGCTTATACAGCGAGTGGGAAAGAGAATTCAAACCCTACATCAGAGCCGCAGAATCAAGATGAAGGAAAATCTCAGTATGATAAGGATAGATATCAGAATACCAAACAATAGGAGGGTTTATGCGGAAATACACAATAAGATGCCCCTGTTCCCTATTGAGGAAACTACGGAATTGTTTAGAAAATATATTCTACAAGAAGTATGTGATTAAGGATTCTGAGATAGAGTTTGGAATAATTGATACACGGAAAGGAGGTGACAAGAGCCATGGAGAATGATCGCTGGTATGCCATTGGTATTGAGATGAGTGAGAATAAGCACTATCTCGAACTTGAAAATGTTGTTTGTTATTATAATTATCCAAATGCAAATGGCAGAGAAATGGATTATGGCAATACCGATGAAGAACATGAGGCCGCATTGTCTTATGCTAAGACGTTAGTCAACATGCCGTTGAAGGCGAAGTATACTACAAATCAAGCCGGACAGCCTACATTTAAAGGACATGAAGCGAAGCTGCAATCTGATGGTAGTATGACATTTGGCACAGAGAAAATTGGCACACACGCAGAAGTTTGGATTGAAGAACGAGACGTAACAACGTTTGATAATAAACAAATGCGACTCCCCTGTCTTGTTGCCAAACAGATCGTGTGGAAGGATAATAAGAATGTAGTCGCCGCAATTCGGCGGCTTTTTTCTTTAGGAAAGCTAAACACTTCTTGGGAAGTTGATGTAACCAAGTATGAATATGACAATGGAATTAAATATTTAAAAGAATATAGCTTTCTTGGAAATGCTCTGCTCGGTTATGAATATGCCTCTCCCGCTTATGGACAGGATGCGAAAATTGTTTCGCTATCTGCGCAAGAGCCGCAGGAAGATTATGAACTGATGATAGCAGAGGCTTTATCTCAAGACATGGTTGAAAAAGAGGTGAAAACATTGAATGAGGAAATGACCAGCGAAATGCTCAAAGCCGAAGATCAGACACAGGAAACAGAAGTCTCTGCTGAGGAAGATGTCCAGACGGAAGCGCCTGAGGAGAATCTTGAACAGTCTGAAGAAAATCCTGTAGAAGAAAGTTATGAAGCAGAGAGCACTGAGACTGAACAGTCTGCCCTGACCGAGAATGATATCAGAGGAAAGCTTTACAAGCTCCTCCGTGACAAGGTTGGCTGGGGATATATTATCTTCCACTTCCCGGAAGACAAGACAGTTTGGTATTACAAAGAGGATAGACTGGAAACAGAGTTTACTCAAGTTGTATACGAAATTGATGGCGACACGATTACGATGGTAAGTCGGGAGGATATGCGATTTGAGCTTCCCGTTCGTGAGCTTCCCGGGGCTATTGCAGAGCGCGACGGAAAGATTGCTCAGCTTGAACAGGAGGTTTCTGAGCTCAAAACTTATAAAGCTCAGGTTGAGGCTGCCGAGGCTGAGAAGAAAGAACGTGAGCGGCAGAGCGGGATCGCCGCCTTGCGTAAGCTGGCAACGGATGCTGCTTGTTTTACGGAGGAAGAACTAAACTCTCCTGAGATGAGTGCTTTATTCGAAGGCCTGAAAATGGCTGAGGTGAAAGCGGCTATCTTTGATAAGAAGATGGCTCAGAGTATATCTAATGAAACGTCCCAAGTACAAACAGTGAAAGAAAACACCGTACATGCTGGGGTTCATCAGAATTTAGATAACAATGATACGGTTAGCAGTCGTGCGGATTCGTTCCGCGCTTTTATTTTGCGTAAATGAAAGGTAGGTAATGTGCAATGCTGAGTCGTTTGATGGAACAGGAAAATAAGCCGGTTAAGCAGGTTGTGGCTGAAAGCGCCTTGAAGCGCGGCGCTCCTCTGGAGGATGGCGCTTATTTTGCAGATGTTCAAAAGAATTATGACGGTATTAACGCGGTGATTGAGCCGGTGGAAAAAGATTTTGAGGATATCGCTGAGGGGCAGACGTATAACCGCATTCCCACTGTTTTGGGCGAGCGCTATGCCACTACGGAGCTGACTAAGGGTAGTCTGGTTGCCGGCAAGCCCCTCAAAGTAGAGGGCAATAAGTTTGTAGCGGCGGCCACAAGTGATCCTTATGAGTGGATTTATGACGGCGAATACGCCAACCCCTATGGCCTGACTATGTATATTGTCGAGAAGGTGCCCGCTGGTACTGCCGAGTAAGAACGGTAAGGATTGGAGGAAGATAATATGGCTTTTGAAATTTCTGAAAATATGAGCAAGCAGGGCGCTTTGTCCGCTTGGGGCGATAAGGTAATTTATAATATGGAGCTGAGCCAGGAAGAGAAGGAGTTTTCTGAGTGCGTTGATGCTTGGGCGCGAGAGCTTGGCCGTACTGGACACGATGCTAATCATGAACTGTCTGCTCTGATTGAAAAGGCATTCGCTGTTGATGATATTGCTGCTCCGTCTGAACTGATTAGTCGGATGTTTGATGAAAGCACTATCGGTGAGTTTGACGATGCGCTGATTACGGAAGATCCGCGCAATACGATTCATGTGCATGAAGCTATCCCGGGTGGCAATGTTGATCGCAGCTTTATTGAGCACAAGACTTTTACCCCCACTTGGAAGTCTCTTGCTGCGGAAACTGATATTACGCTTCAGGATCTGCGGCGCGGCGGCTATCGCACGGTAGCGAATCTTACTACTTTTATTAAGGAAGCCTTTGAGTATAAGCGCGTGGCAATGGTGATGAATGAGATTGATAAGATGATTACCAGTGGTAATCCCAACTATATCACCGAGTCCACTGCGCTTCCCACCGTCACCAGCGCGGATGCCCTGGCTCTGTATTTGCAGGACATGTCTACGGGTGGTCGTCCTCTGGCCTTTACTCTGAATAAGTATCGTCAGGCCATGGCGAAGCTGGCTCAGGGCGAACGGTGGCCGACTGAAGCTGATCGCAACATGTATAATACTGATGGTTTCCTGACTTCTTATGCTGGCATGGAAATTTTGGGTTATAGTGGTCAGCGCAAAACCCCCGATGGTTCTCTGGTTATTCCCGACAAGCGAGTGTTCGGTATTGCTGACAAGATTGGGTATGCGATGACTCGCGGTGAGACTCGTATTCTTCAGAGCGAGGATATCAACCAGGAGCGGATTCACATTAAGGTAACGGGCTATACTTTTGGCTGGGCTATTACTCGGCCTGAGAACGTTGCCAAAATTGTAATGGGTGCTTAATAAATAACAAGAGCCGTTCATGCGGCGGCTCTTGTTATATTTCTTATGAAAGGAAGTTTGGCTTTGGAAAATATTAAACTGTTGAATTACATGTCTTCTCCAATTTCTGTATCCACCCGAGATAAGAATCTATTGATTGCCCCTTGTGTAGATGGTGTTCCGGGCTTTGAGTATTTTACAGAGCGAGAGATTGAATATATTAACTCTGTTTCTACCGTTCTGCGTACTGGCGCTCTTGAGTTTGAAGAAGACATTCGTGATAAGATGTACCGCAAGCTGTCTATTCCTGATTGGGAAACTCGCTGTTTGTTTGAAAACGATTTGGATGACATGCTTCTGCATCCTAGTCTTGCAACTATGCAACGCATTGTTGACATTACAGATCTTATAAGCATCGAACGTGTGCGAGGACATGTGGTGCGCCTGATTGCTAATCAGGCGGACGTGTCTGTAAAAGTCCGCGATATTGTCAACAAGAGATTTGAAGAAATTAATCGCGGAGAGCGGAAAAGCAAGATTGTATTGTCTCCTGCTGTTCCAAAGAAAACGGCGGCGGAAGAAGAGATTGCTGAGCTAAAGGCAATGGTGCGCTTGCTTATGGAAGAGAAAGAGAAGGAGAAGACCGTGGCTGAAGCAGAGCCGCAAAGCGCTGAAGCCGATGATAAGACGGTTGATACAAAGAAGCTTGTAACTTCTACAGCTAGACGCAAAAGCACTAAGAAGACACAGAAGGTTGTTGAGGGATAAAGGCGGGGTGATGGCATGCTTTCAAATGTAGACGCTGTTATCGGCGCTTTTTTAGACAAGGTTGAAATGGATGAAGACTTCTTTGCCTATTATGGAGTAGATGAAGAAGAAGCTTTAACATTGGCGAAAGAGCGAAGCATGGGATACTTGAGGCAAGCCATCGTGATGCTTAAAAGGAGAGTTGAACTTCCTTTTGTTTTGGCATTAAAAGATGATGAGAGCTTTGAAGAACCCATCACAGATGATGAAGTGGATCTTCTTAGTGAGATCATGCTTTTAAAGTATTTTGAAAGAGGGCTTGCAAAACTCAAACCACAAATTAATATGTTCTCTGCTTCCGAGCTTAGGCTTTTACATTCTCCTGCGAATGAGAGGACCTCGTATGTAGAGATGATATCTTCATGCAGAGAGAACGTAAGAGAGATGATTTCCTGGTATGAGGGTAAAGACAGAATAACAGGAGCGAATAAACTGGTGGATCATAACGTGCCTGATGATGTAGAGACGGAGTGATTTTATGATACATGATATTACATATTACAAAAAAATTCAGAACGCTCTGGATTCTACTTCGCTCAAGCAAACAGCACTAAGAAATTCTATTGCTCGTATTAATAGAGACTTCAAGAAAACGATAAACTGGGAAATGGTTACAGTCTCTGAACAAAATATGGAGCTGCTTATTACTCCAGGATCTAATGCAACCAATAAGAAGATAAAGACCCGCCCACAGGAGCGTATATGTTTGGGGCAAATTGTATCATGGGCTAATACTTATTGGCTTATTACTGAGCTTGATTTCGATCAGCAGATTTGTTGTATAGGAGAAATGGAGCAATGCAATACAATCTTACGGTGGCAGAATGAAGACCGCGACATATGTTCAACGTTTGCTGTTGCAGAAGATGCTACAAAATATGGCGAAGGCGTACAAGATACGGTCTATATGCATACACCATATTTTGTTCTAAAATTGAAAGTTCCAATAAATCAAGATACAAGCAAAATTGTTAGAGACAAACGTTTCTTGTTGGGGAAAAAAGGAAGCGCGGATGAGTTGACGTCTTATGTTGTGACAAGAGTGAATCGCATCACGGGGACTTATGATCTTGAAGAACAGGATCCGAGCAATGGATATATTGAAATAACGCTTTCTGAAGATCAATTGCGGCCTGATGCAGACAATATAGAACTTGGCATTGCTGACTATATTGCTCCAGAAGAAGATCCGCCTGAAGAAGGAGGATGGTTTTAATGCAGAACTTAAATCGAATTGGAGCAATGAAAGAGAAAGTGCTGGAAAGTATCTTAGCGACACAAGATATTGTCCGGCTAATTGAAAACAAGAAAGATGTAGTACTCCCCGCTTTTGAGATTCGATATAAGCAGGTTTTTCCTTGGAAGAAAATTCTTGGTACGCAAGAAGAAGCAAAAACATTTGTTGGTTTTGATATCTCTCTTGGTGGAGCAATTAACTGTGCTGTAAAGACATACTACTTAAATATCTGGGTTATGACCCACGAAAGTTTAATGCCTATTGATAATAAGGTAGGCGAGATGTTGTCAATATCCGATCGCGGAGTGCGCACGGATATTCTTGCGGACAAGCTTGATTATTTGCTTAACGGTAGCACTGACATGGGGTTTGGCAAATTGGAGATTGTAGGGTCTGATGTCTTTAGGCCAGCAGAGCGCTTTTCTGGCAGAAATATTCAGTACATTATTAGTGGGTGGAATCGCTATGGTGAAAAGCTATGATTGATGAAATGTTTCAAGTTGACGAGCTACAGCAACTATGTGGGTATGGTTTGAAAATATGTGATGGACTAGAGATCCGACAACCCACTGTTGGGGATATTGTAAGGCTCGGAGAATCAGAGTATTTCAATATGGTTTACACATTGACAGCGATCCCTTCTGATATGAAAGCACAGTTAGATCAAATGGGAATTGATTGGGAGAAAATTGAAGACTTTGAATTTTTCTGCATGTTGGTTTGCTCGCTTCCGCTGTCAAGCACTTCTGTATTGTTTGGGGACAAGCTTGATTTTTCTCAGTTTGAGATAATTCCTTTAGAAGGTATAAGAGGATGCAAGCTTGTTCATAGATCAGAAGGCGTTGTAATTGATGAAATAAGATATAAAGCTATTACCAAGTATTTGTGTGATTTACATGGAATAGTGAAAAAGCCACAGTTTTCAGGCAATGCCTATACACATAAAATGCAGCTTGAGATGGCTTACGAAGACTGGGAACGGCAAAAGAGAAAGAAGAAACAAGAGAAATCAACATTAAAGCCTTTGATTTCTACAATGGTCAATATGCCGGGGTTTAAGTATAACTTGAAAGAAGTGCTGAGTATAGGCTTTAAAGAGTTTATGGATGCGGTAGCGAGAACTCAGGTTATAACCTCGACACAGGCGCTCTTAAATGGATGTTATACCGGCAATGTGGATACCAAGAAATTGAATAAGAACGAGCTGAACTATATGCGGGACATTGGCAAGTAGCCAATGTTTTTTGTTTAGGAGGGATATACGATATGAATATTAACAACTTTGTTATTAACCGGATTCGTCGCGCCAGTATGTTTTCTACAACTAACGGTGTGGCGCTGTGGAATATTACCCAGGTAGAGAACCCTTCTCTGAGTGTGACTACCGACAAGAACGAGGCCGTTGATGCCCTGGGCGTTAAGATCATGGAGTTTGAGCGGGCCAAGAACGCTGAGTTTACTGCGGAGAATTCTCTGTTTGACTTTGGTCTGGCCGCTGCGCAGAGTGGTACTGAGAAGCGCGAAGCTGCCGTTGGTGCTACAATCACGATGCCCAAGTGGGAAGAGGTCAAACTTACACAGGATCAGATTGGGGCGACTAAGATTACTTTGGCTGAAGTTCCTGTGGGAACCTCTGGGTCTGAGATTCCGTTTATCTATAAGCTGAATGGTGACGGTACGCTGGCTGAGAAGTATTCCAGTGGTCTGGAGGCCGCTGCTGGCACTTTTACGCTGAATGCCGCTACTAAGGAGCTGACTCTGCCAACCGCTCTGAAGGCTGGCGACCGCCTGTGGATTCCTTATGAGTTTGCTTGCCAGAATGGTGTCGAGGTGTATAACACCGCTATTGACTTCCCCAAGGCTGGTAAGTTTGTCATGGAGGTTCTGGGCGTCGATGTGTGCGACACCTCCAAGGAATACTACGCTTATGTTGTGTTCCCCAATGCCAAACTGAATGGCGACTTTGATCTGTCTTTCACTACCGATGGTAAGCATCCGTTCACCATTCAGGCCATGCAGCAGTATTGTGATGCTGAGAAGCGACTGTTCTCTATTCTGATTCCTGACGCTGTGTAAGGCGGTGAGGTTTTGCCTGAATTAGATCATGTGTGTACTGTGTGTGGTGCACAGTATCATCATTGCAATGGATGTAAATCCATGGGAGGGTATATCCCTTGGCGGGCTGTTGCTTGTTCTCCCGAATGCTATCAAGTGTTTGTGGCTTATCGGGAGTACAAAGCTGGTCAGATTACAGAAGAGCGTATGCGGGAAATTCTGGTAGACCTGGGTTTTGAAGGGAAACAGGTGCGTCCTGAACTTCAAGAGAAGTTTGACGCTCTTCTGGCCCAAGGTAAAACCAAGGCCACCGTGGTGTCCGTAGAGAAAACAGCGAAAGCGCTGCCGTTTCTGCGAAAAGGGAAAAAATAAATATTTGGGGCTGCCTTCGGGCGGCCCCTTTTCTAATGGGGGTATCTATGCGAATACGATCCACAATTACAGATAGAATTTATGAACAAGAAGAAATGGTTTATATCGTAAACCCGGTGCAGATTGCGAAATACATTAAGCACCATTGCACGCTGTATGACTTATTAGCGGACAACGATAAGCTAATAGGGGTTTTCTCGAAAAGAGAAACCCAGCCGCTCTATGAGAAATGGAGGGCGAGGGAAATATGAAGATTCTTGCATTTGACCAGGCCACCACAAAGACGGGATATGCCCTGTTAGAAGAAGGACGGGTTACTTGTGGGCTGATTAACTTAGCTGTTAAAGAATTCAAAAAACTAGACACCGATATTAAAGGTCGCTTAACTGTAAAAAAGGTCAGCGAACTTATTGGAGAACTTCATCCTGATATAGTTATTATTGAGGATGTGGCACTTCAGAAAAACGCAAAAGTATTGATTCAGCTTTCGCGTATTCAAGGCGGAATCATTAGCTATTGTGATTCAATTGGAATGCCGATAGCCGTGATGAAACCAAGTCAATGGAGAAAAATTTGTCTGTTGACACAAGGCGCGGGCGTTAAGCGGTCTGAACTGAAGACAGAAGCAAAAAAGTTTGTGGAGAGCTTTTTTAACTTAAAAGTATCGTCAGATGAAGCCGATGCCGTATGTATTGCATGGGCTGGTTATGTAGAGGTTCAATCGTTAAAAAATAAGGGGGATATAAATTATGAAGAAGTTTAAGAAATGTTCTTTTCAGAATTATTTGACTAGCAAGGTCGTTCCATTTGAGGTTATAGAAAGTGTACCGTTCTCTGAACGGGTGGCTCTTGCAAAGTCTATTGTAGATAGTGTAATTAAAGATGGAGAATTTGCGCCTTATATGAAACATATGTCTTTAATCTTTGGGCTGTGTATGGCTTATACAAACCTCGAACTGAATAAGATGCCGATTGAAGAGGTGCATGATCTTATTGAAAATTCTAATCTAGGTGAGGTGCTATGGGATAACATTGAACGTAATCAGTATAGTGAAATCGTAGATTGGGTTGACAGTATGATTGAGTATGAGAAGCAAAAAACAGGGGCTGATCGTCTGCTTGCTTATCTTATTGAGCTTGCAAAACCCTATATGCCAGAAATTAAGAAGGAGCTTGAGACAATAGCCCCAGGGCAAGTAACGTCTAATTTGTATAACTCTTAACGGTTGTTATTATAAGACGGATTGGAGGGAGGGTTGTGGATCCCAAAATATACGATGAAGTAGTTCAAAGCATTGTCAAATCTGTAATGCTTGCGGTTAATAAAAAGCTTACAGACTATGATAGAAAATTAGATTCTAAACTTTCAAATGTGAAAATTGGATCTAATAATCTTTTACCAGGGTCGGTTAATACTTCAATAATTAAACCTGGAGCTGTAACTGGTGGTTCTATTGCAGAAGGCAGCATTGATGCCTCGCAAGTTGGAGGAATTGATAATGCTGTACAAATAGCAGTTGGCAATGCAAAGTTTGATAGCGCACAGATTACAGATCTAAACGCTACAGTAGCAACAATCGCAGACGCACAAATTAAAAATGCAGATATTGATTTTGCGCAGATTAACGGAGTGGCAGCAGGGACAGTTATAACAGCCGAGATGATAGGTGACAAAGTTCTTATTAAGAATCTAATGGTCACCGAAGCTATGATTGGCCAGCTTACCACAGGCGAACTAATTGTTCGTGGTGAAGATGGTGGTATGTATGCTATTGTAGTAGAAGAAGACGGGACGATTGTAGCAGAAAAGAAATATATTGTAAATGACGATATTGAAGATCTGGTCATAAATGCTGGGGAAAAATTAGTCAAAGGAAGTATTTTGGCAGATAATATAGGCGCTGAACAAATTCAAGCACAGCATTTATCTGCTGGTTCTGTGACAACTGCTGCTCTTCAGGCAAATTGTGTGGACGCGGGCAAGATTAAAGCAGGGGTTATTACAACTAGTCATTTGTCTGCGGAGGTTGGGAAAGAGTTAAATCTTAGCTCAAATGAATCTGTTAGCATTATAGTAAAAGAAGCTGTTGGCTATCGTGTAGAAGTAATTTCTACGAGCAATGTGCTGTCAACTGATATACCCGTTGTTGTTTTAACTGCCCGGGTGTGGCAAGGGAAGGATGAGGTAACCGATACTTTGCCTAGCTCAATGTTTCACTGGACTAGAAAAACTTCAGACGAAGTGGCAGATAATATCTGGGCTAATAATCATATTGGAATGAAAAGCATTACATTGTCAACACTGGATGTTTTTTATTCTGCAACATATTTCTGTAATCTTACAGTTGAAGACGCTTAATATAAAGGAGGAATATTATGCCTATTATTGCAACCGGAAGTCAAACAATCGTTGACTTGTCTGATGGTAAAAGTCTATCCGCTTATTTAGGAGCGAATCAGCCGCGTACACAGATTTTTGATGTGAATTCTGAAACATATAGTCCAGACTGGAGCACGACAGCAGGAAAGCTGGTGATCACCCCGGTGGTCTACGCTAACCAGACCCCCATTGAATTAACTAATAGCGCCCTATCTATTACTTGGAAACGAAAAGATGGAAGCTCTTCGGAAGCGGTTCTAACCGCAGAGGAAACAGTGAGCAATAATGTTCTTACAGTCAGCGCGAATAAAATTGGCTCTTCGGGATTATTGACTTATTTGGCTTATGTAACCTATACCGATGCAGATACGGGGCTGCCTATTAACGCGGTGGCGGAGATCAGCTTTGCTCAGGTGCAGACCGGGCAGAACGCTAAAAATGCATGGATCAGCGGTGAACAGGTTTTTAAGTATACAGCCGCTGGTGCCGTTTCTCCGGCGCAGATTTCTTTAACAGCAAATTTACAGAATGTAACCATGAATAAATGGCAGTATAGGAACGCAGAAGGGGTCTGGACAGATTACCCCACCACCAGTGATAACGTTAGCATTACGGGTACAACTCTAGTTGTAAAGCCCACTCATGCGGTCTTTGTGGAAAACACGGCCACATTGCGTATTTTAACGAGCGATGAAAACATTGGCGATAGCACTAGCGTGTATAAAGTACAGGACGGTGGTACAGGCGCGGCAGGACAAAATGCGTGTATCGTATTTTTGAGCAATGAAAATGTTACATTTGCAGGTGATAGAAATGGACAGGTGGCTGCTACTACAGTAACCTGTAATGTGGTGGCCTATAATGGCACTGCCAAAGTAACGCCTACGGTGGGAACCATTACCGGTGCGCCCACGGGCATGACCGTAACTAAAGGAGCCGCAGCAGATAGTGAGATACCTATTACCTTAACAATTGCAGCCGGTTCTACATTAGGAGGAGCAGGACAGCTTAGTGGCACGCTGAGTGTGCCCGTAACTTCGCCCGTGTCTACCACACTGCAAATTCGTTGGAGCAAAGTAAATACAGGTCTTACGGGCGCTGCTGGCGCTTCTGCTGTGACATTTACTATTTATGCACCTGATGGTACAGTTTTCGTTAATGGGGCTGGAACTCTGACCATTGCCACCCAAGCATACCAGGGCAGCACCGCCATTACCAGCGGGGCTACTTATGTTTGGCAGAAATATAGTGGAGGTAGTTGGAGTACTATTTCTGATCAAACGGGCAATAGTTTAGAAGTGGAAGGGAGCACGGTTACTGGTACTGCCAGTTTCAGATGCGTGATGACCTACGGGGGCGAAACGTATCAGGACGTGATCACTTTAATTGATAAAACAGACAATTATCAAGCTACCATTGATTCAACGGGTGGTAATATTTTTAAGAACACTATTGGTTCCAGCACTTTGACTTGTAGGTTATGGCAGGCTGGACAAGAGGTGGATGTAGACGGTAGTGCTCACACTTATACGTGGACGCGCATGGACAAAGATGGAAACGCCTTAGATACAGAAAGGGCGTGGAAAACGGGTAAATCTATTCAAGTAACAGGAGACGATGTAGACGTTAAAACTACGTTTGTATGCGAGGTTAGTTAAATATGAAGATAGCCGAGGCACAGTATACGGTTGTAGATTTATATGACCCCATTCAACAGGATACGCCCCCGGCGTCTCCTGTTGATGGGATGTTGTGGTTGGATACGGGTGTAGACCCTTCTTTGTTAAAGAAGTATAATTCCGAAACAGGTTCTTGGGATCTCGTTGGTATGGATCCTGATGATTATTATGATAAAGAACAGGTGGATTCTATTGAAACGTTGTTGAGTGCAAACCTGGATATATTAAAAGATCAAGTGACAACAACCGTTTCTCAGATTACTCAGATTGAAACCGTTCTTGATGGGAAAGCAGAAAGCTCCTCTGTTGAAGAGTTATCTACACAATTAAAACAAACGGCTGAAGATTTTGTTTTTATTGTAAATAAAACCAATGAATTAGAAGGCGGGCAAGAAGCTGTTGAAAGCATTCTCGAAACCTACCAGCTTACATTTAAAATTGATGTAGATGGCGTAACAATTGGAAAATCAGGCAGCGATTTTGATATGCATATGGATAATACACAACTTCAGTTTAGGCAGAGCGGGAATGTGGTAGCCTATGTAAGTAATGATAAACTATTCATTAATAGAGCGGAGATTCTTTCTGAAATGAAGATAGGTGGATACATGTGGCAGAAAATGGAAGATTCTTCTTTAAGTTTAATGTATGTGGGGTGATAAAAATTGGCAACACAGGGAACAGTTATTTTATCCTCTGATGTTGTAGTGGGCAATCAAAGCATTGTTACAAATGGTGCATATACAAATTTTGCTATGCATGTATCATCTGGAAGCTGGCCCTCGCAAAAGTATAAAATTGTTAGTGCTGTAATTGGTTGTACGTTGCGCAATGCTAGATGGGATACAATTACAGTAAAAACTGGAGATACAACGCTGGGTGCTTTTAGTGCTGCGGGAACAGACGGAGCACGATCACAGCCGCTGGTTACTTCTTATGCTTATGCTGATTTATCCAATCTAACATTATATGGCGGTGGTGTTGGCACACAAATTTCTTCTGGGAGCTATGTAACAGTTACCATTGTTTGGGAACTAAGTGAGGTGGTTTCAACTGTTTCGCTCTCTAGCTCATCTGTAGATGCGGGAAGTAGTGTAACAGCGACAATTAATGCTGCAAGTGCTTTATATACTCATGAAATTTTGATCGAGTTCGGCGTACTAAGTGAGAGGCTAAATATAGAGGCCGGCGTTTCTTCGCAAATAATTACAATTCCGCTTAGCTGGCTCAGTCAAATACCCAATGTCCAGTCAAGCCCTGCCAGAGTTACGTTAATCACGTATTCTAATGAGGTTTATATTGGAGCCATGGCGGTGACCTTGACTATACTCGCTCCTCAAAATGCGGCCCCTACGTTTTCAGCTTCTTGTGTTCCGCTACTTACCGTGGGCGGAACCACCTATCCCAGCATGGGCACTGGTGTGTATGTACAGGGCAAGAGCGGCTGTACGGCGAAGATTACCGGGGCGACTGCACAGTACGGGGCTACGGTGGCGGGGTATAGCATTCGCGGGGGTGGTTATTCTGGCACTAATGCAACGTTAGCTACCGGATTGTTAAACAGCTCAGGGAATGTATCTTTTGTATTCCGAGTTACAGATAGCCGAGGGTTATATACAGAAAAAAGTGTGAATATATCGGTGCTTGGTTATGCTTCGCCTAGAGTATCCAGTTTAACCGGGTGGCGTGTTGATACATCTGGGGTAGCTTCTTTAGCTGGCACACTTGGAAAATGTAAAGCGGTTTGGAATTATAGTCAACTTGGCGGAGCAAATAATTGTACAGCGCAAATTTTTATTAAGCCATCCGAGGGAAGCGAAACACTGTTAAACGCCGCCATGATTAGTGGCAATACTTATTGGGTGGCCACCGCAACGGGAAACATGACTTTGGCAGCGACCACACGATACGTGCTGCGCCTGGCGCTG
>OERR01000051.1_pt1 | contig 31821 bp, 35 predicted proteins | sample 1540051 | NCBI WGS metagenome assembly OERR01 (sample SAMEA3891884, study PRJEB23780) | metagenome | biome: terrestrial biome; feature: animal house; material: Caecal content | place: Italy | collected 2015-05-05 | reverse complement strand
AATTTCCTAAAAGTGCTCTGCTTCCATCATAGTGCAGCATTACTTCCAGAAATTTTGGATGACTATATTTATTACAGTCATGAACAAGAGGGAATTTTAGATGCAGTACTTACCTATACGATTAAACCAGATCCCACAACTACAAATCGTATCAGGGAAGTACTAAAAACGAAATATCAGAAACAAGACGTAAATCTTACAATGCAAGAAGATCCTACTTTACTCGGCGGTTTTATTATTAATGCAAATGGAGAGGAACTTGATTATAGTATGCGTGGACGTCTTAAACAATTACAACAAAAATTGACATGGAGGTGACAGGATTGAGTGCGATCAGCTCAGAAGAGATTATTTCAATTTTAAAAACTGAGATTGAAAATTTTGATATTGAAACAAAGGATCAAGAAGTAGGCACTGTCATCTGGGTCGGTGACGGTATTGCTACGATTCACGGAATTGACCATGCAATGTATGGAGAAATTGTCTTATTTGACAATGGTGTAAAGGGAATGGTTCAAGATATCCGAAGAGATGAAATCGGCTGTATTTTACTTGGACGAGATCACGGAGTTCATGAGGGAACACGAGTTTCTCGTACAAAGAAAAAAGCAGGTATTCCTGTTGGAGACGCTTATATTGGACGTATTGTCAATGCACTCGGTGCTCCAATTGATGGAAAAGGAGAGATCGTTTCCTCCGATTACCGTGCGATTGAACAGGCAGCCCCAGGTATTACAGAACGAAAATCGGTAAATCAGCCTTTAGAAACTGGAATTCTTGCAATCGATTCTATGTTCCCAATTGGTCGTGGACAGAGAGAATTAATTATTGGCGACAGGCAGACAGGAAAGACTTCAATCGCAATGGACACAATTTTAAATCAAAAAGGCAAAGATGTCATTTGTATCTATGTTGCAATTGGTCAAAAAGCTTCTACTGTCGCCAAACTTGTGAATACATTAACCCAACATGACGCAATGGACTACACGATTATCGTTACTGCAACTGCAAGCGATCCTGCTTCCTTACAATATATTGCTCCATATTCTGGAACTGCCCTTGCAGAGTATTTTATGTACCAGGGAAAGGATGTATTAATTGTATATGATGATTTATCAAAACATGCAGTTGCATACCGTGCTCTTTCCTTACTTTTGGAACGTTCTCCAGGACGTGAAGCCTATCCAGGTGATGTATTCTACTTACATTCCAGACTTTTGGAACGCTCCAGCAGATTAAGTGATGAATTAGGCGGAGGTTCCATTACTGCACTTCCAATTATTGAAACACAGGCTGGAGATGTATCTGCATATATCCCAACGAATGTAATTTCTATTACCGATGGACAAATCTTCCTGGAAAATGATTTATTTTTCTCTGGTCAGCGTCCGGCTGTTAATGTAGGTTTATCCGTGTCCCGTGTTGGCGGTGCTGCACAGACAAAGGCAATGAAAAAAGCTTCTGGAAGTATTCGTATTGATCTGGCTCAATTTCGTGAAATGGAAGTTTTTACTCAGTTTAGCTCAGATCTAGATGACGCCACAAAAGAACAGCTTGCTTATGGAAATGGACTTTTGGAGATTCTGAAACAGCCGCTTGCTCACCCTCTTTCTCTGCATGAACAGGTGATTACCTTATTGGCAGCTACACACAAGGTAATGCTTGGCATTGAAAAATCTAAAATCAAAGAGTTCCAAATGACCATGCTTCAATTATTTGAAATAGAACATAAAGATATTATAGATACAATCGAAACGCAAAAAGTTCTTACGGATGAGCTAATTGAACAGATTGTAACCTATGCAAACGATTACGCATCAAATTATAAAAAGTAGGTGGTAATTCATGGCAAATGCGCACGAAATACAAAGTAGAATGAAAAGTATCAAAGATACAATGAAAATCACAAACGCAATGTTCATGATTTCTTCTTCTAAATTAAAACGAGCCAAAAAAAGTTTGGAAGATACACAGCCTTATTTCTATACATTACAAAGTGCAATTGGGCGAATTCTCCGACACGTGCCCGACATTTCTCATCCTTTTTTTGACCAGGGTTCCAATCGGAAACTAGAAGAACAGACCATTGGATATATTGTTGTTACAGCGGATAAGGGATTAGCTGGATCGTATAATCACAATGTTATAAAAATGGCAGAAGAACATATGAAACAATATCCAAACCACCGTTTATTTGTTGTCGGAGAACTTGGAAGAAGATACTTTTCAAAACATGGATATACAATTGACACGCATTTTCATTATACAGCTCAAAATCCAACGATGCACCGTGCCCGTGTAATTATGGAAAAAGTAGTCGATCTTTATATGAAAAAGGAACTCGATCAAGTACATATTATTTATACCGATATGATCAATCCTGTTCAGTCAGAAGCTGCAATTACCCAGCTTCTTCCACTGCAAAAAAAGCATTTTTCCCCTAACGTTCTTCCGATTAATGTACGACAGGAAGAAATTGCTCTTTATCCAGATGCTAAAACAGTTCTGGATCTTATTATTCCAAACTATATTACTGGTTTTATTTATGGTTCTTTGGTAGATTCTTATTCTTGTGAACAAAATGCCCGTATGATGGCAATGCAGACTGCAACAAACAGCGCAAAGGCGATGCTGCACGACTTATCCATTCAATACAATCGTATTCGGCAGGCTGCAATTACACAGGAAATTACCGAAGTTATTGCTGGTGCCAAAGCCCAAAAGAAAAAAAGAAAACGCTGAGGAAGGTGGCATTCATATGAAGAAAGGAAAAATCGTACAGGTTATGGGACCTGTAGTAGATGTAGAGTTTAGTACAAATCAAGATCTTCCTGCAATTCGAGACGCTCTGGAGGTTGATAATCAGGGAAAACGATGCGTTATGGAAGTTGCACAGCACATCGGAAATAATACCGTTCGCTGTATTATGTTAGCAGCAAGTGAAGGACTTCACCGTGATATGGAAGTAACTGCAACAGGAGATGGCATTAAAGTTCCTGTTGGAAATAAAACATTGGGACGTTTATTCAACGTTCTTGGAGAAGCAATTGATGGAGAAGGTTCGTTAGAAAACGAAGAACATTGGAGTATTCATCGAGAACCTCCAACATTTGAAGATCAAAGTCCAGTAGTAGAAATACTTGAGACAGGAATTAAGGTCATTGATCTACTCGCTCCCTATGCAAAAGGTGGTAAAATTGGTCTTTTTGGCGGTGCTGGTGTTGGTAAAACCGTTTTAATTCAAGAGCTGATCCGAAACATTGCAACAGAGCATGGCGGTTACTCCATCTTCACTGGAGTCGGAGAACGTTCTCGTGAAGGAAATGATTTATGGACAGAAATGAAAGAATCTGGCGTATTGGAAAAAACGGCACTTGTGTTTGGGCAAATGAATGAACCGCCAGGAGCTCGTATGCGTGTAGCAGAAACTGGATTAACCATGGCAGAATACTTCCGTGACCGAGAACATCAGGATGTACTATTGTTTATCGACAATATTTTCCGTTTTACTCAGGCTGGTTCCGAAGTATCTGCTCTTTTAGGACGTATGCCTTCCGCAGTTGGCTACCAGCCGACATTGGCAACCGAAATGGGTGAACTTCAAGAGCGTATTGCATCCACAAAAGAAGGATCGGTCACTTCGGTACAAGCCGTTTATGTGCCAGCCGATGACTTGACTGACCCAGCTCCAGCTACAACATTTACCCATCTGGATGCTACGACCGTACTTTCCCGTAAAATCGTGGAACAGGGAATTTATCCAGCCGTAGACCCATTGGAATCCAACTCTCGTATTTTGGAAATTGATGTCGTTGGAGAAGAACATTATGAAACAGCTCGTCGTGTACAGGAGACCCTTCAAAAGTATAAAGAACTGCAAGATATTATCGCAATCCTTGGTATGGAAGAATTGTCGGATGAAGATAAATTAACCGTAGTAAGGGCTAGAAAAATTCAAAAGTTTCTCTCTCAGCCATTTTATGTAGCAGAGAACTTTACTGGAATTCCAGGTAAATATGTTCCTTTAAAAGAAACGATTCGAGGATTTAAAGCCATTTTAGATGGAGAAATGGACGAATATCCAGAAGTAGCATTTTTTAATGTCGGCACCATTGATGAAGTAATCGAAAAAGCCAAACAAGAAAAAAAGAGGACTAACGCATGAAAACTTTTGACTTAAAAGGACTTGCAAGTAATAAGACCTTTTTTGAAGGACGTTGTTCAAAATTGATTGTCCCAGCTCCTGACGGCCAGAAAGAAATATTGGCAAACCATGAAAATATGGTTATTGCAATCACAGAAGGGATGCTACAGTTTCAGCCAGAAAACAGCGAAGAATGGATTCAATTTGTAGTTGGTACTGGTTTCGTTCAGGTAATTAATAATCGTGTCGTTCTTTTAGTAGATACCGCAGAGCGCCCAGAAGAAATTGATATTCGTCGAGCAGAAGAAGCAAAGCAACGAGCAGAAGAACAGCTTCGTCAAAAACAAAGTATTGAAGAATACCATATTTCAAAAGCATCTCTTGCAAGAGCCATGTCCCGATTAAAGGCAACGAGTAAATATAGATAGTAAGAAAGCAGCTACTCTCTTTTATAGGTAGCTGCTTATCTTTTATTCGCCTCGTCGATTTTTTATAATAAAATAGATCATACTGCATAATGCTGCACTTGCAATTCCTAAACAAGGAAAATAAAACCTTTCATCCAATTGAGCACTATACGGATGGCTCAATACAGATAACAATACAAAAATTATCATAATAGACAAACTAAGCAGAATAAAAAAAGGATTTCGGTTTTCTTTCAACTCCACTTCAAATAACTGCTTTCGTTCTAGCAGACGCAGTAATTCTCCCTCATATTCATATCCCTTGATAAGAATGTAAGTCCGTTTCCCAGTACGTTCGTTTTGATAACGTACTTGACAAGTCAAAGCATAGCAATTATCGTGATCTTGAATCTTATCCACTTTTTGTATTTCGACAGCTCCAACTGGTAAAGCATTTTCTCTCTCGATTTGTTGTTTCAATACCTCCAACTGTTTCTGAATATCCCGCATCATACCGATATAACCAAATATTCCTCGCCGATACTGCACCAACTGACGAGCATCCACTACAAATAACCGATCTTCACCATCCTTACAAAAGATCATTGCATCTCTCTGAAAACTGCGCCCAAGCCTTACAGAGAAAAAAATAAGCAGCGCAACACTCAAAATACAGGAAATAAGGGATACCATTTCTTTATACTCATCTGTATAAATTGTCAAAATGGCAACTCCCAAAACCAAACTAACAGCTAAAATTACAATCCCCATTGTTCCCAAAACCATACGTATCGCAAATCGGTTTTTCCCCTTTATCTGCGGTGATATCCAAACCTTCATCCCCCATTTCCTCCTTATTGATAGACGATCAAAAAAACATTTGTTCTATTATTTTATCATGCAAACAATTGTATGTCAATTAGAGTAGGAAAGATTTGTTTATCGCAAAAAGAAACGGTATGACCAAAGCCATACTGTTTCCTTTAGACTCTTCTTATTATGAGCTTTTATTAACCTTCGATTTCAATGTAACGTTTCTGTTCTACTGCTTTTGCTTCTTTCTTAGGAAGCGACAATTTCAAAATACCATTTTCATATTTTGCTTTAATATCTTCCTGAGTAAGCTCCTCGCCTACATAGAAACTTCGGCTCATTGCTCCAGCATAACGTTCTTGACGGATATATTTTCCTTCTTTGTCTTTTTCATCCTTATCCAGACCCTTGGAAGCAGAAACTGTTAAGTAACCATTTTCCAGTTTCGCATTAATTTCATCTTTCTTAAATCCAGGTAAGTCGATGTCTACTTCATATCCGTTTTCTGTTTCACGAACATCGGTTTTCATCATATTCTTGGCATGTTTTCCATACAATGGATTTTTCTTACCAAAAAATTCTCTTTCAAATGGGAAATCCATCCAATCATCATCAAATAAACTTTCTCCAAAAATACTAGGCATCATCATAAGTCATATCTCCTTTCCAAAGACAATCAAAAAACTGAATTCGCACTATCGGAGAAACCCGAGGTGTTAATATTACTAGTAGGAACTCTGGAAGATTTTCTTTTTTCTCTCTTCCTTTGTTCTAGATGTAATATAACACTTATTATTGGCAATGTCAAGAGGTGAGTGCTAATTTTTTGTGAAAAATTTGTGAACTTTTGATTTTATTGGCTTCACATTTTTTTACTTGTTTTCACACTCAATTTGCTTGATTTGACCACATTTTTACGATAAATTTGGCATTAATTTACAATGTTAGATAAAAATTTTCAAAACTGCATTGGATTAACTTTATCTTGCTCTGTAACTTTCCTTAACACACGACATGGATTTCCAACTGCAATTACTCCTTCCGGTATATTTCTCGTAACAACACTGCCTGCACCAATCACCGTTCCACTTCCGATTTTTACCCCACCACAAATCGTAGCATTTGCGCCAATCCATACATCATCCCCTATTGTAATCGGACTTGAAGTTCCAATCCCATTGGATCGCTGTTCTGCATCAATTGAATGTCCTGCACAGGCAATACAAACCCCAGGTGCAATAAATACATTTTTTCCAATATGGACTGGCGATGTATCCAAAATCACACAGTTGTAATTGATAACCGTTAATCCATACGTATGAATATTAAAACCATAGTCACAACGAAACGATGGCTCTATAAAAGTGAGTGGATGGCAGTCTCCAAATAACTCTCTTAGTATTTCTGCTCTTTTTTCTCCCTCTTTTGGGCTTGTCTTATTATACTCCCAACAAAGCTGCTTTGCCTTTTGCTGTAACTGAGATGGCATATCTCTATGATTGGAACAATAACTTTGATTTTGCTGCATTATTTCTAAAATATTCATATTTTTACCTCATTAAAATGGAATTCATTCTTTTTCTTAAAACAATTCTTCTATATACATATTCGTTAACAATTGTTTCCCAGACTCTGTTTTAAAAATATTGGATTTTACATATTCGACTGCATCTTTCTTTATCTCATCTTCATAAATATTAACAAGAAAATCTGCTTCTACTAAGATCTGATAATCCATTCCTTCTATATTCTTATACGTATGATGATGGCCAATCAAATATTTTACTCGCTCTATCTGTTCTTCTGTATATCCCCCTAGTTCTTCCATCAACTTTTGCGCTTCTATAGGTCCTTCTATTTCCTGATATTTGCCAGAACTCGATCCATATTTTTGTTCACTTACATGAATTCCAATATCATGTAAAATTGCTGCCGTTTCTAAAATAAACTGTGCAGCCTTATTTAGCTTCTCTAATTTCCCAATGGTAGCAGCCAGATCATGTACTTTAAGAAAATGCTGGATACGTTTTGCATCCCCCTTATCATAATGAACCATTGCTGCAATTAACTTTGCATGTTTTTCATCCATCTACTGTTTTCCTCTCTCTCATCCTATATTTTAATGGAGTACAACTATAGGTTTGCTGAAATTTTTTACTAAAATTAGACGTATAACCATAGCCAACTTCATGTGCAATCTCTGCTATGGACAATTCCGTCGTACATAACAACGTAGCTGCCAATGACATTTTTAATGCAGCAATATATTCTCCAATCGTCATATGGTAATAATAGGAAAATCCTGCTTTTAGTTTTTGAGAATTCATTTTTAATTGCCAACTCAACGCTTCAATTGTTGGAGGATTTACAAATTGTTCGGTTAAAATATCATGTGCTTTTTGCACTGTTTTAAAATCATGAGCAGAGAAAACAATTCTTCTCTTTTTGCCAATTGTTACACTTCCATAATTGATCTGTCTGGAAAAAGCATTTTGACCACTTGGACTTCCACTTTCTTTTATCACTGCTAAACACTCTAAAATCGCAGCCTCCAGATGTAAGTAATTCAAACAATCCATTTTATCTTTATGTATCATTCGATATAAAACTGGAAACACTTCTGATGGAAGGTAATAATAGGTATGATTTTCTAAAAAATATTCAGAAATTGAAAACCCAGCAAAACGCCTTTGAATTTCCTCGAAGAAATTTGGATAGATTGTAATTTCCGCTCCTTGAAAATGCTGCCCTGGTATCCACATTTGTTTTCCTTTTATTTCTTTTTCTAATACTAAAAATGCGGAAGGCATAAACGAAGAAACAGGTTGATGTTCCAGCTGAAATCTCGTTGTTCCATCATATACAATACCAAAACGCAATAACGGATTGGAATGGTCAAATTGAATTCCAAACGCTTTTTGTACTGTATAGTCAGCAATCCCAAAATCGTAAAACCCCTCTCTTTGATATAAACGATACGATCCGCTTTTCGGAAATTCAGGATTTTGATATAACAAACAATTTGCTTTTTTTATCGGCTGAAAACCAAGCTGTTCTAAAACAATTGTTCGAAATTGAAATGAATTACTTGAGCAATACATAGTTTCCTCCTTATCTTTTATTATAGCTTTTTACATACAATAAAACAATGCAAAAAGATGATAAAAAAATGAATAAGAGTGTTTTTGTTGCAATGTTTTATTTGTTTTGTTATAATGCCAGCCGTGGTTAGGTATGACTAATCTCAAGAAATTTATACAAACTTCGTTTCTTTTAATATAAGAATTATATTTATTTAGGAGGCAATCATGCAAAAAAAGATTTTAGCACTATTTACAATAGCAACCTTTACAATTGGAGTTCTATCAGGATGCCAAGCTTCCAATACTCCATCCACTACTTCCGAAACTACAGGATTCACCTCTGCCAATACATCATCTGAAATGATAACAATTACCGATGCACGTGGAGAAGTAGAAATTCCAGCAAACCCACAAGCCATTGTAGATTTAAGCGGAAACAGTGATATTCTCCATGTGCTTGGATATTCTGTGGTTGGAACAGCAAATTCAGACGCCTACGATTATACCAAGTTTCCTTCTTATCTAGAAGATACATTGGAAGGTGCTAAAATTCTTGGTTACAGTATGCAGGATACAATGGATATTGAGGGAATTCTTGAATTAAATCCTGATTTAATTATTATTTCCAGTGTTCAAGAAAAAATGTACGATCAGCTCCAACAAATCGCACCAACGGTTATGGTAGAATTAGCTCAAATCAACTGGAAAGAGGATCTTCATACATTTGCTAAAATGATGAATAAAGAGGACGTTGTCGATAGATGGCTTGCTGACTATGAAGCAAAGGCAAAAGAAAAGGGAAATGAAATCAAAAACAGTTATGGAGAAGACACAACCTATCTTGCATTGCTTGCAAGTGGCGGACAACTTTTCGTTTTTGATTCTGCTGGAATTGGAAGTGTTATGTATGAAGATATGGGACTAAAAAAACCAGAAAACATGCCAGCACAAGAAAATATTAGTCTTCCAGTTATCAGTTATGAAGGTCTTGCAGAAATTGATGCCGATTACTTATTTGTCGTTGGAACAGACAGTGATATGGAAAGCTTGACTCAAAATAGTATTTATCAGAATATGCGTGCAGTAAAAAATGGAAATGTGATTGAACTGCCTTCCAGTCCATATTTCAATATTGGATATAGCTGCATTGGAAGAAATCTTTTCTTAGATGAGTTTGCTTCCCTTATGGAGAAATCAAAATGAAAATAAGAATAGGAATTTTAACAGCAGTCGGTGTACTGCTGTTATTCATTGGAATGATTGCCTCGATTCATATTGGGGCAAAAAATATCCCTCTCAATGAGGTTTATCAGGCAATTGTTCAACCAGACGATTCTATCAATGCGCAATTAGTTCGTGATGTTCGTCTTCCACGTATGCTATGCGCTGTTCTGACCGGCGGTATGCTTGCATTAACAGGTACTATGATGCAAGGAGTTATGCGTAATCCAATTGCCGAACCTTCTGTATTAGGAATGACACAGGGAGCTTCACTTGCAGTTGCCATCTCTGCGGTATCTCCAGTTATTAGTACTGGCAATTTTTTTATGGCATTGATTGGAGCTTTTATTAGCGGTATTCTAATTTTACTTTTTACGATGCAGCGTGCATCCAACCAAAGCATTTCCAGAATTTTACTCGCTGGCACTGCAATGAGTACCTTCTTTTTATCTCTTGCATCTGTGGCAGCATTGCTTGGAAATCGTTCCCAAGAATTAGCCTTCTGGATCGCTGGAGGGCTTCGTCAAGCTAGCTGGATACAAGTGTTTTTTTTACTTATTATTGGCGGATTTTTCAGTATTGCAGCCTTAGCGTTATCTGGAAAAATCAATTTAATTAGTCTTGGAGAGGAAGCTGCAACGGGACTTGGGATTTCTCCAGAAAAAATCAAACTTTATACTATTTTATGTTTAATTCCGATCTGTGGAGTATGTGTAGCAGTAGCTGGAAATATTGGATTTATTGGCTTATTTATTCCACATATTATCCGAAAACTAATTGGAAACGATTACCGAAAGCTCATGCCATTATCCTTCTTATATGGCGCTGTAATTCTAGTGTTTGCAGATATTGCAGCACGTACAATCTCTGCTCCATATGAACTTCCAGTTGGACTTTTTACCGCCTGCATTGGAGTCCCAGTCTTTTTATTACTTGTACGAAAGGAGAAGAAATAAATGAACACACAAAAAAACAAAATAGTTGGAATTGTTTGTTTCCTTCTTCTTTTAGGCACAGTAATGTTATCGCTTATGCTTGGCAGTTATTCTATGACTCCGAAAGAAGTCATTCAAACAATTTTAGGAAATGGAAATAAACTCCAAAACTTCACGATCTTTCAAATACGCCTTCCAAGAATCGCTTTGGCTATAATTGTAGCATCCGCACTTAGTATCTCTGGAGGGATTTTACAGGGAATTACAAGAAATCCATTAGCAGAACCTGGAATGATTGGAATTAATGCAGGAGCAGCTTTATTCGTCGTATTCTGGATCTCATCTGGAACAACCGCATACTACTCCGCTCTTTCCTTCTCTACCATTATATGGATGCCTGTTGTTGCTATTACAGGTTCGCTGCTTTCTGTTTTGGTTATCTGCCTTTTTGCATATAAAAAAGGAATCCGCCCCGTTCGCTTTCTTTTGACTGGAGTTGGTGTTAATGCAGGTATTACAGCCATTATTTCATTTTATCAATTAAATATGTCTAAAGGTGACTATAATCAAGTCTTAACATGGACAAATGGAAGTTTATGGGGAAGCAATTGGAATTATATTTTATTAACTTTTCCCCTTATTACTGTTTTAATTCTTCTTGTATTATTTCGAAGTAAAATATTGGATGTCCTCGGGCTTGGAGATGAGTTGGCATTTGGGTTAGGGGTATCCGTGCAAAAAGAAATGCTTTTTTTTCTAATTTGCTCTGCACTTCTCTCCGCTATCGCTACTTCCGTGGCAGGAAATATTGCATTTTTAGGACTTTTAGGTCCTCAGATTGCAAAACGAATCGTAGGACCTGTACACCGAACTATGCTTCCTTTCGCAGCTGGCATTAGTGCCATTATCCTAATCCTTGCAGATACCGCTGCTAGAAACTTATTCTCACCTTTGGAGATACCTGTTGGGATTGTCGTTTCTATTTTAGGTGTACCTTATTTTATTTATTTAATGTTAAAAGGAAAATAGGAGGTTTGATCTATGGGAATAGAAATAAGAAATCTGGAAGCTGCATACGAAGATCGTGTTATCATCCCTTGTGCAAACGTAACGATACCAGAAGGTAAGATTACAATGATGATTGGACCAAATGGATGTGGAAAATCCACTTTATTAAAATCAATCGCTAGAATCCTTCCAATAAAAAAAGGAGAAGTCCTTCTGGACGGTACGAATATAAAAAAACTATCTCAGAAATTAATAGCTCAAAAAATGGCGGTACTCCCGCAAACTCCACTCGTTCCAGAAGGAATTACCGTAAAGGATCTTGTCGCTTATGGAAGATTTCCCTATCAAAAACCGTTCTCTGGACTAAAAAAGGCAGATCATGAAATCATTGAATGGGCAATGCAAAGAACTGGAGTTTTTGAACTAAAAGACCGAAAAGTAGAAGAATTATCAGGAGGGCAAAGACAGCGTGTCTGGATTTCCCTTACACTTGCTCAGAAAACCAATATTTTAATTTTAGATGAGCCAACTACTTACTTAGATATGGCACATCAATTAGAAATTTTAGAACTGCTCCAAACATTAAATGCAGAAGAACATACAACTATAATCATGGTTATTCATGAACTAAACCATGCAGCAAAATTTGCCGACCATATTATTGGAATGCGCCAAGGACGTATTTTATTTGAAGGAAGTCCAAACGATGTAATTCACGTGGAAAATCTCAGAAAACTTTATGAAATTGAGGCAGTTCTAATTCAAAATGAGAAAAAAGGCTATCCAGTCTGTATAGATTATTCACGGAAGCAATCGTAACAGAAGAATTTATTTCATTCCATTCTTCTCTCATAAAAAGCGGGAGACATCCCCAAACATAGAATGTCTCCCTAACCGATTATATTATTACGACTGGTTTAATCAGATCACGTGGTTTATCTTTCATAAGCATTAATGCTTCTTCCATATGCTCAAATCCATTAAAACGATGGGTTAATAATTTGGATGTATCCAAACGTCCTGTTTCCATTAATGACGCAAGTTTTTCCATACGGCGACGTCCGCCTGGCATCAAACCTCCTGCGATTGTTTTATGTCCCATACCGCATCCCCATTCTACTCTCGGTATTTTTACATAATCTCCTGATCCAAGATAATTGACATTTCCAATTCGTCCGCCTGGTTTTACCATTTGTACCGCTTGAATAAATGTATCGTTATTACCTCCAGCTATAATCACACGATCCACACCTTTTCCGTGTGTTTTTTCCATAATCTGCTCTACAATATCGCCTTCTTTATAATTAATAATATCCGTAGCTCCATATGCTTTCGCTGCTTCCACACAATTTGGGCGAGATCCAACTGCATAGAGTCGTCCTGCTCCACGCAGCGCCGAACCTGCAACTGCCATTAATCCAACTGGACCAATTCCAATGACACATACCGTATCTCCAAACTGAACATCTGCCAGCTCAACTCCATGGAAACCAGTCGGTACCATATCACTTAACATAACCGAATCCGCTGGATCTAAACCATCTGGTAAGATCGCCAAGTTTGCATCTGCTTCATTTACATGGAAATATTCTGCAAATACACCGTCCTTAAAATTAGAAAATTTCCATCCTGCCAACATACCTCCAGAATGCATCGAATAACCGCCCTGCGCTTCCAAACTGCCCCAATCTGGTGTGATCGCTGGAACAATGACTCGATCTCCAACTTTAAAATCTTTGACTAAGTTTCCAACCTCTACAATTTCTCCCACTGCTTCATGACCTAAAATCATATCGCTGCGTTCTCCGATTGCCCCTTCCCATACTGTATGTACATCTGAAGTACAAGGAGAAACTGCAACTGGTTTCACAATTGCATCCAAAGGTCCACATGCTGGCACGTCCTTTTCAATCCAACCAGTTTTTCCAATTCCTAACATAGCAAATCCTTTCATCTTCATTCCACATCCTCCGTTCTATTTTTATTTTGTTAATATATTAACAATTTTAACAAATTTATTCTTAATTGTCAAGTATATTTACAGTAAATTGCTATATTTACAAGACAGTTTTCTATATAAACCGTTCTTTAATTGTTTACTTAAACCATTTTTTAATTCTAAACACCCAAATTTCTATCACAATTATCAATAAGCAAATCAAACATATAATAATATATCCATATGGAAAAGAAAGTTCTGGCATATTAATAAAATTCATTCCATACCATCCAGCAATCAAGCTTAACGGCATAAAAATTGTTGTTACAATCGTAAGAAATTTCATAATTTCATTTTGACGCATATCGACTTGTGCTTGATGCATTTCTCGCAACTGCATAGAATATTCTTTTAGCATTTGAACAGTAGAATATAATCTTCCTGCTTTATCTGCATATAATCCAAATAGTAAACGATCTCTTTCTTCTCTACCTTCTGCTGCACTCTGTTGCAACGTCTCTCCCATATCAGAAAGTTGTTCATAATAGGCACTTAATGCAGATAGGTCTTTTCTTGATGAAAGAATTTGAAAATCAAAATCATCACTTTCTCCCTTTAACAATTTTTCCTCCAATTGGGTAAGCCGTTCCTCATATTTCTGTAAAAAAATCATATCATCTTTCAACAAATATTCCATAAATTCAAAAAGGCAAAGAGATGCCGAAGATATATCTACTAACTGATAACTTTGCATTTCGTCCAAAATCGGTTTTACGTAATCAGAATCATCAATAAAAATTATTTTATCCTCCATTAAACAATATCCGAAACAAATCTTTGTCTGCGAAGGATCTTCTTTTGGAGGAATCGCAAACGTTCCTGTCACCGCTTTTTTCAGCCAGTCTGCTTTACAAAAACGAATATGGTTAAAACTATTACTAACAAATGCTCTTCGAAAGATGTCAGGATATTGCTGCCGAAATTCCTCTATTGTTAAAATTTCAATTAGGCATTTTTCCTGTGAAGATTGATCTGATTGTATTTTATATTCATCCTGATTTTTCCATTCATATTTCATACAAATCCTCCCATTCTTTTTTCTTTATTATATCACGAGTTACCCGACAAATGAAATTTACTCCTATGAAAACGAAAATTCTTCTTTTACCTATTTACAAATTCCTATCACAACCAAAGAACAACAGATTGCATATGAAAACATTATTCAATTCTGGGATAACACCGCCATTCGGATTCCTTTCTTTATGAAGCTAATGAACTTTATTTTTTATCGTTTTACTCCAAAAATTTGATTTTAAAAAAACCGAACAATTAAAACAAGCAATTCCATTATAACAATACAAATGGGATTGCCTGTTCCAATTCATCAACGTTTTCTATTATGCAGTTAACCTTGGATATTGTTTTTCTTTAACTTTTTTGTATATAGAATAAAGAAAATAACATTAATCAAAATACCAAACATTGTAGCACTCGGTGCTGCTAATCCAATCCAAACTAGGCTGGCATTTGGCTGAATACTCATAATATAGGACATCGGTAATCTTACTAAAAATGTTTATCCACTTTCTTCATTCGCTCTAAAATCCAGTTTCCAGTACCGATTCGTTGAAAAATTTTTCCAACATATGGATTTCCCAGAACAATTACAATCACAAAGGACAACACAAATGCTAACAAAATATTTTTTCTTGGAATAAAACGAAAAATTTTATATTTACTTGCTAGTTTAATACAAAATCCATGCAGTATAAAAATGGAAAATGTATTCTGTCCAATGGATGTTAAAAATGGAATTTTCTTATCCAAAAACGGAAAAAGCAGAAAAAATATAATCCAGTTAAATCCAATTATGAGCAGTATCAACTTAATCATTGGCTCGTATCCTTCTAATTGATAATTATTCGATCCATGCAGCATTGCTGGTATAATTGCTGTATTCTTCCATAAGTAGAGACAGGAAATACAGACCACTCCTAACATAAGTAGACTTTTGCACAAATAGAATTCCAAGTCGTAATGCAAGAACTTCTGTATTTTGGAGCTGCGCCTTGCATAATATCCAGCTAAAAAATAAGGTAAAAATGTGATAAATTTAGAAAGTGATAAATAATACTGAATCGTCCAATCAAATCCAGCTAATATGGATAAGAAAATAGAAACAACTACAAATAGAACTCGAATATAAACTCTCCGATCATCAAAAATTGGAATCAATAAGTAATACAAAATCATTGCCATCAAATACCATAGCAGCCAATACGGATAGGTAAACTGAAACCGAAACGGCTGCTGTGGATTCAATACAAAACGTTCAAACAACTGATAAATGATCTGAAATAATAAATAGGTATATAAAAACGTAAACAATATTTTTTCACGGTTATACTTAGCAAAATAACCTGATATAAAAATAAATGCAGGCATATGGAATGAATAAATAATACGATACAGATAAAGGGACATAGCGCCTGGAATCATTTCCAAAAAATGCCCAAACACGACACATATGATTAGTATAAATCGAATATTGTCAAACCGATTATATCGAGTCTGTTCCATACCCATTCCCCCTTTGCTTCTACTCAGAAATATCCAACTTCTCTTTAATCCGCTCTGCTTCTGCTGATAGATCTCCCATTTCTTCTAATGCTGTTTCCATTTTTTCCTTCTGATGATTCGCACGCACCATATCACCCGATTCCTGATATATCTTATAATAAGACGCTGCCTCAAAATACTTCGCTACTCCATAATATTCACCCAGATCTTCCTCTTCTTTTACATTATTTTCTTCATTCTCATAATACAGTCGAACCATGGAAGGATAATCCCCCTCTAAAAGGCGATAATAAAACGTATCCACTGAATAACTATAATTGGTATACTGAAAGGAACGAATCATAAAAGATGCTGCCATTATTACTCCTATGCAACATAAAACAATGATAATGTCTAAAAATATGATGACTGGACTTTTCTTTTCCCTTTTTCTTTTACTTTTCACCAATTATCGCCTCCTCAATTAGAACCGCCCGCTTTGCCTGGGATAATTCTTTTAATTGTTCTGCCTCTTCTTCTGAAATATGAAAATAAGTTTGCAATAACAAAACAACATTATGCTCCATCGTCTCTAACGCCTTTTGATTGGATTCACTATCTGCACCTTCATAATACTCGTACCGTTCCATATCCATACACGAATAAAAATAATCCAAACTTTCTGCCATCTGTTCTATTTCTCTCGATTGTTCCTGATATTCTGTCGGACATACCAATTGCATAATATCTTCATAAAGATTTACATAACTTTGTGCCGTCTGCTTTACTGGTATATAACGCGTATACGGTTCTTCATAACAATCAATTTTTTGTCCATTACAAAATGCTGTAAAAGCAGCAAAATCCTCCTCTTCTATATATTGGTCCAGTTGTTTCATATATTCTGCTGCATGACGCCTGGATTGGTATTGTCCTATGCTGCGTACAATGGAATAGGAACGTTCCCCCAAGTTATGTAACACAATAATTACAAAAAACAAGAATGCAATGATCACAACTCGAACAACTACTTTGGTATATCGATTGGTTGCTATGTACACATGCTTCTTTGTATGCTCAAATTCCCCTTTATAATGTTTCATATCTTTTACATGCTGTAAAGCTTGTTCATTCAGCCTTCCACAATGCGGGCATGTTTCATCTTCCAGCGATAAATTACCGCCGCAATACGGACATTTCATGACGCTTCCTCCCTTCCATACCATTCTTCTACATAATTCATACAGTCTTCATAGTTCATCATACCATGATTTTTTTCTATCTGCTCCAAAAATATTTGGTAATCTTCCTGACTCATATCCCAGCGCGATTCTAAATCCGATAAGATTCGGCTATAGTACGGTTCGAGACGTTTTTCTTCTTCCTCATCAATATCATCTCGAAATGGAATTCCCCTCACAACCCATTCCAAATAAAATAACGTTTCATAATCATACCTTGTAATCTCTTCTCCTTGTTCTTCCATATTCAAAATCTCATTTATCTCCATAATATTCAGATAAAGATTACAAAAATCGGCATGATTCCATTCCCACACAGCATTCTGTGCTTCCATCTTATCCAAATAGAACTTCATCAATTCCTCATAATTCTCATCCTCATACAACTCATCCATAATAGGAAAATTTTCCTGCATCCAAAGATAATCCCCTTTTCTATCTCTTTCTGGACTTCGATTAATCCAATATAATAGTAAAGCTAATCCAATTATGAGAATACCTATAATTAAAATTACTTTTCCTATAAACTTCCCTTGCTGTTTTATTTCTTTTTTTACTTCATCTTCTGGAACCTCTTGCAGATCTTCCATACCTTCTCGAATATTTTCTAACTTGTTTAAATATTCTTGTTCTGCCCCTTTATAATTCAGTGTACCGCAATAAGGACATTTCGGTAAATCTTCCTCAAATTCGGCTCCACAAGATTTACAGTGAATTAATTGTTTCATTGCCATCCCTCACAATGTACGATCTTTTTACTCTTGTATCATACCATATCTTTGAAAAAACTGGTAGATATTCTTTTTAAGGCGGATCACCTATTTTATTTCCAATATCTACCAGTTTTTATTATCGTGACATACTTAAGAGATCTTTTATATTTCCCTATTCCATTATCTGTGATAATCCATATAGTTTTGTTTTAATTTTAAATATAATTCTGCATTCGTAGCTCTCCAATATGGATTTACGAAAAAGATTGCCAATAGACCAAACGTTAACGTCCCTAGAATACTCCATCCCAAAAAGGAAAGATCCAATACAAATGTATCTAATTTCTGACCATCCATCATTTCCTTACTAATCCGAAATGCATCCTGTCGGCTCAATTTTGGGTCATCTGCTAGAAGATATGGAATCATACGGTACTCATACATTTTTACAATTCCAGGTACAATTAAAAGTAAACACCATAAAAAGTTAAATAAATTACGCAGGAAACAAGTTACTACAATCGTACCATAATTTCCATTTTTAAAAGGAACTAATAGATTGCCTACCTTTGCTTTTCCAGCAGTATTTTTAATAAAGAAATTCTTTTCTCCTACCCTAAGCGGCTCAACGATAAATATGTTTAGTACAATTCCAATTAAAACAATAGAGATTATAACAATAGGAGTAACAATTCTCCAGAAAGAAACAAATGGAATAGGAACTTGATCCAATAATATATCCCGATATTCTCCTTTTACACTATTCATACTGGTGGTAGATTCTGTTCCTACAATACTTTCTACATTCCTGTTTATACGAGATGTCGTAGAGTTATTTGTATTTCCAGATAATAACATCAAAATAAACGCAACCAGTACACATCTCCAATAGTTTCTTTTCAGCGCAATCTTTGCCCGTCTCTTTAATTCTGCCCGTTCCCAACTCATACCATCACCCCCTCTCAATTTAATTATTGATATACGTCTTATTTGTATTTATTATACCACATCTTTCCTATTTTTGTCATCGTTTTCCGACAAAAATCCTCCTATTGCTGTAAAATTTTTTATTAAAAAGCAGACTAATTATCAATTGACTCAATACATTTTTATTATTGAGCTAATTGCTTATTAATGCTATACTGTTTTAGAAAGGATAACACAATGCAAGAAAATAAATATGATGATAATCGTTTTTTTCAAAAATACGCAGAAATGAGTCGTTCCAAATACGGATTGAAAGGAGCTGGAGAATGGTCTGCATTTCAAAAGATTTTACCAAATTTTGAAGGTAAAGAGGTATTAGATTTAGGTTGTGGTTATGGCTGGCACTGTAAATACGCAGTTGAACAAGGAGCTGATCACGTATTAGGAATTGATCTTTCCTATAAAATGCTAGAAACAGCCAAACAAAAAATTCTGCTTCTAATATTACTTATCGCCGTGCTGCAATCGAAGATTTAAATTTTTCGCCCGAAACCTTTGACATTATCTTAAGTTCATTAGCTTTCCATTATATTAAGGACTTTGAAACAATTATTCAAAATATTTCCAACTGGTTGAAACAAGGCGGAGAATTTGTGTTTTCTGTGGAACATCCCATTTTTACCGCATATGGAACACAGGATTGGTATTATGATAATAATGGAAATATTCTTCATTTTCCTGTTGACAACTATTACTATGAAGGGAAAAGAGAAGCTATTTTCCTTGGAGAGAAAGTTATAAAATATCATAGAACTTTAACTACTTATTTAAACAGTTTACTTCAAATGAACTTTGAACTTCAACATATCATTGAGCCACAGCCCCCAGAAGAAATGATGGATATTCCAGGAATGAAAGATGAAATGCGTCGTCCTATGATGTTGTTGGTATCTGCTAGAAAAAAATAATTTTATAAGCATAAAAAGGATTGTAAATTATGAAAATTAAAATATGTGGATTAACAACCCCAAAAGAAGCAGAATATTTAAATACGAATCATGTAGATTTTGCAGGTATGGTACTCTTTTATCCAAAGAGTAAACGAAATATCTCATTAGAACAAGCCAAAGCAATACAACAAGCTTTAAATCCTGAAATCCAAACTGTTGCAGTTGTTGTATCTCCTACAATCAAACAGGTACAACAAATAGAAGCGGCTGGATTTGATTATTTACAGATTCATGGTAAACTGCCTGAGGAACTTTTTTCTCAAACGAATATTCCTATTTTAAAGGCTTTTAATATCCAAGACATGGATCAGTATGAACGTTATCATAACTGTGCCAGTATTGCTGGCTATGTATTTGATGCCCAAGAACCTGGCAGTGGAAAAACATTTGATTGGAGTCTGGTAAAACAAATTCCACGAGACGAAAAATTGTTTCTGCTTGCTGGTGGTCTGACTCCAGATAATGTACAAACAGCAATTACCTATCTCAATCCTGACGGTGTGGATGTATCTTCTGGAGTGGAATATTCGGATCAACCAGGAAAAGATCCTGCCAAAATCCACACATTTGTATCAAATGTACGCAGCAGTTCCATAAACTGTGAACCATAAACAAGTTGGAAAAATCTATAGAAAAAGAACCCGCTTTTGAACTCTCACCATCCGAATGAATTCAATCGCAGGTTCTTATTTTTTACACAATCCTTATAAATCTAAGCTTTCCAATACTTTATGCAATTCTTCTGCGGATTTTTTCAATTCTGCCTGTTCCTTTTCACTTAAAGGAATTTCCAATACTTGTTCGGCACCTTTTTGAGAAACGATCGTTGGCACACTGATACACAAGTCTTTTAACCCATATTCTCCTTCCATCAAACTAGTAACCGAAAGTACAGAACGCTCATCACGTACAATACTCTCTGCAATTCTGGCCACTGCCATGGCAACTCCATAATAAGTTGCTCCTTTCCGTTCAATAATTTCATAGGCACTGTCTCGAACTGTTTTATAAATTCGCTCCATCGCTTCGTCGTGACTAAAATGACCTCTCAATTCACAGAAATCATTAATATGAATTCCAGAAACATTTGCCCCACTCCATACTGCTAACTCGCTATCTCCATGTTCTCCAATAATATATGCATGGACACTGCGGCTAGCTACATTCAGATGCTCACTTAACAAATAACGGAATCGAGCAGTATCTAATACGGTACCACTTCCAAATACTCTTTCTTTTGGATAACCAGAAATCTTCAATGCTGCATAAGTTAGAATATCCACTGGATTAGCTACAATCATTAAAATTCCTTCAAAGTTTCTTTTTGTAATTTCTGGAATAATGGATTTAAAAATCGCCACGTTTTTATGTACTAAATCCAATCGAGTTTCTCCAGGTTTCTGGTTCGCACCTGCCGTAATAATAATTAATGCACAGTCACTAATGTCATCATAAGTACCTGCATAAATCTTCATCGGATGAGCGAATGGACGGCCATGGCTCAGATCCATTGCCTCCCCTTCTGCCTTCTTTTGATTTGCATCCAACAAGACTAATTCAGAAAACAATCCTCTTTGCATTAAACTAAATGCAGAAGAAGCACCTACAAAACCACATCCGATAATTGCTGCTTTTTGAATGTTCATATTTTTTCCTCCTGATTTTCTTTTGGATTTTATCCATATTAGAAATTATTACTATTATTAATATAACATCTTTTCTTCCAAAAGGCAAGAAACTTTAACATGGAAATTGAGAATTAATTTCTATTACGAATCGTTTATTATCATCATTTCACATGACTTGACAAATCTGATTTCTCATAGTATAGTATCAAATACAAAACCTTTATGGATGTGGATTTTTTTAGAACCATTCTACTTTTCGCCACACAATTATCAATGGAAACAGATAATTGTGTGGCTTTTTATATGGTATCATGAAGATAAACTACTTTTTAGCTTCCACATCATAGTATAAATTTATACAAAACGTTCCCATTTAACGGGCATTGCCACAATATAAAATAGAAAGGAATATTAAAATTATGGATCAGACATTTATGAAAAAGAAGCCTATATTACAATTAGTACTAACCATGTCGCTTCCTATGGTTATCTCCATGCTAGTCAACTCTCTCTATAATATTGTAGACAGTTTTTTTGTCGCTCAAATTAGTGAAAATGCAATGACAGCACTATCGTTTGTTTTTCCAATTCAAAATTTAGTAAATGCAGTTATTATAGGATTTGCAATTGGCATTAATGCAACAATCGCATTCTACCTTGGAGCACAAGACAATCAAAATGCAGACGTCGCAGCAACACAGGGAATTCTATTTAACGTAATCCATGGAATTTTATTAACCGTTATTTGCATTGCAATTATGCCAGAATTTCTTGGATTGTTTACTTCTGATGCTGATATCATCAATCTTGGCATAAAATATTCGAACATTGTCTTTTCTTTCTCCATTATTATTGCATTAGGAATCTCATTTGAGAAAATTTTTCAATCCGTGGGAAGAATGGCTGTTTCCATGGTCAGTATGTTAAGCGGCTGTATTGTCAATATTATTTTAGATCCCATTTTAATTTTTGGATTAGGTCCAGCTCCCCAAATGGGAATCGAAGGAGCTGCACTTGCAACTGGTATTGGTCAAATTGTTACGGTTATTATTTATATTTCCATTTATATAATAAAACCAATCCCCGTAAAAATTCGATGCAATTCTTTTATTTATCAGAAAGAAATGGGCATGAAACTATATTCTATTGGAATTCCAGCTGCCTTAAACTTGGCACTGCCTTCCCTATTAGTTTCCTCCTTAAATGCCATTTTAACTGGTTATTCTCAGATCTATGTTGTTGTTTTAGGCGTTTATTATAAGCTACAAACATTCCTTTATTTACCAGCCAATGGAATCGTTCAAGGTATGCGTCCCTTGATTGGCTACAACTATGGAGCAAAAGAATACAAACGTGTCAAACAAATTTATATCACCTCACTGCTTTTAACGGTTATCATCATGGTATTTGGTACATTTTTATGCCTTATCATTCCAGAACAATTAATCGGACTATTTACTACAAATAATGAAACCGTTCAGGCAGGTGCTTTCGCATTACGCATTATTAGTATTGGATTTATTATTTCTTCTATTTCTGTAGTTTCTTCTGGTGCATTGGAAGGTTTAGGAATGGGAATACCATCATTCGTAATTTCGTTTTGTCGTTATGTGCTAATTATTCTTCCATTCGCTTTTTTACTCAGTTCCTTAATCGGAGCAATTGGTATATGGCATGCTTTCTGGATTACAGAATTTTTAACCGCTGCTGCATCCTATTTTATTTATCGCAACGCAATGAGTCGCAAGTGAAACAGCTCACTTGCGACTTCATTACTATAACAAAATTCTTCCCTATACTTTATTTTTCTTTTGATAAAATTTGATCCGACGGCAGTGTTCGGAAGAAAGAAATTACAAATGGAATTGTCGTTATAATTGCCAACAAATCTGCCCACATTTGGGCACTCTGAACACCTAAAATTCCTATTATATTTGGTAACAAAAGCATGAGCGGAATATAATACAATCCGCTCCGCAGACTTGCCAAAAACGATGCAATTTTGCTTTTTCCAATGCTTTGAAACATCATATTCGCTGCCACATTGAAAGGCTGTGCCAACAGAGAAATACATTGGAATCGCAGAGCAGGAATGCCAATTTGAATGACTGCTGGATCATCCCGAAAAATTCTTACAATTACTCCTGGGAATATAAAACCTATAATAGCCAGTATCCCAAGTATAATTTCTCCAAACTTCCATGTAAAGAAAAATCCCTCTCGGATTCTGGAATATTTTTTTGCCCCATAGTTATAAGCAGCTACTGGCTGATAGCCTTGTCCAATTCCAATCATACAAGATGCAATAAACATCATGACTCGTCCTGCAATTGTCATAGCTGCAATGGTTGCATCTCCATAAGGCTTTGCACCCCAGTTTAGTGCCATTGTAGATACACTATTGAGCGTTTGTCTGATTAGGCTTGGAAAACCTGTTTTTAAAATATTTACTATTTCTCTCGGTTTTTTACTTATATATTGCAAAGCAATCTTACTCTCTGTTTTTCCGCTCAGAAACATATAAAGTAAAATAAAAAAGCTAATGTATTGAGATAACGCAGTGGAGAGTCCTGCCCCATCCATTCCCATATGAAATCCAAACATTAAAATAGGATCTCCTATCATATTTAGGACTCCTCCAGATACTAGACCAATCATAGCCCAGAAAGCTTTTCCTTCATAACGCATAATATTATTCAAAACACAACTCGTTGTCAGAGCTGGGGCGGATATTAAAATATAAAAACCATAATTTTTTGCAAATGGTAAGATCGTCTCTGTACTTCCTAACAACCTCATAAGTGGTGTTAAAAGCAAAAGCCCTAAAATTGCTGCAACTGTACTGGCTATTAAAGATAAAAAGAAGCTAGTAGACGCAAAACGTCTTGCTGCTTCATGATCTTTTTCTCCCAATTTTCGGCTAATAATACTTCCTGCCCCATGTCCAAACATAAATCCAATTGCTTGAAAAATTGCCTGAACCCCTAACACAATTCCAATCGCTGCACTGGCACTCGTTCCCAGCTTTCCAACAAAATAGGCATCGACCAAATTATAAATATTTGTAATCAGCATACTGGCAATCGTTGGAATTGATAGCGACATAATTAGATTTGGAATCGGTTTTGTTGTCATTTGTCTGTATTGCTGTTCCCCTTCTTCCATGTTTTTACCTTCCCTCTTTGTATATATTTCTATTATTTTTTTATTATATCACTAACAGATTCCCAAAACAAGAATAAGAGGAAATGGATTCATTTGAAATCGCTTTCAGAAAACATGACGCTATAAATGAAACCATTTCCTCTTAATAATTACTCTATCAATCCAAAATGCACAAATGCATGATATAAACCATCCTGATCCACATCATCCGTTATATAATCTGCCATAGCCTTGATTTCGTCGCCGCCACTTCCCATGGCAACACCAATATGGCAATATTCTAACATTGGTATATCCACCTTTGCATCTCCAAAAGCAATTGTATCTTCACGTTTTGCACCAAGATAATTAAGTAACTGATCAATTGCATGTGCTTTTGTAATATCTTTTACACCCAAATCTCCAAACAATGCAATTTCCCCTTTTCCGCCCCAAGTTCCAGGCTGTAAATCAGGAAATTCTTGAATCGAATCCAAATGGTCCTGATAGCTTCTTAAAATAAAGCTTACCTTATTTACATCATCTCGATATAACTCTCCTCCAAAAATCATGTCAGGAAATACTTCTCTTACTGTTATTTTGTCTGCGTTTTCTTTTCCCTTTCTCTTGCTGTATTCTTGGATTACTGGTTCTCCTTCTTCTTCAAAGTGTTCACTCGCAAATAATCCATTATTACTTTCCAGATAAAATTCCAGTTTTCTTTCATGAAGCCAGTCCACAATATGTTTACACTGTTCCAGTGTAATCAATTGATGCATCACTACGACTCCTTCACTTTCTACATAACTTCCATTTCCACCTATCATACCGTCCAATCCAATTTCCCATAATGGAGGATATACTTCTGCTTTACTTCTGCCTGTACAAATATATACCTTATGCCCATTTTTTCTGGCTTGACGAATCGCTTTCACAGCGGATTCTGGTAAGTGATTTTCGTAATCCACTAAAGTTCCATCCACATCAATAAAAATTATTTTTCCCATATCTTTCTACATTCCTCCTAAGTTTACAATTATCTTTCATACTAATAATATAATACAAAAGTCACATCTTACTAATATAATATTACTTTAGAGCCATTTTTTCTATGAAAATTATTGCTTTTTTTATAAAAATTGTATTTTTATTTTCTTAATTCAGTTTTAACTGACATTTCTATATTTTTATGATATAACAGCGATACAACAAGCAGATTGGAGGAAATCATATGCAAAACTTTTATTATAATATTCCAACGAAAATCTATTTTGGAAAAGGACAGATCGAGCAGCTAGGCAAAAATTTAAAAGCCATTACTGACTATGTACTTCTCGCTTATGGCGGCGGCAGTATTAAAAAAAATGGATTATATGATAAAGTGATTGAACAACTAAAAAATGCTGATATCCAATGGGAAGAACTTTCTGGAATCGAACCAAATCCTCGTATTGAGTCCGTCCGCAAAGGTGTCGAAATATGCAAAAAACATGGAATTGGAGCCGTTCTTGCAGTTGGAGGCGGAAGCACGATTGACTGTGCTAAAATTATTGCAAGTGGAACTTGCTATGACGGTGATCCTTGGGATCAAGTAATCGACAGCTCTAAAATCACAAAAGCACTTCCAGTTGTTTCTGTTTTAACATTATCAGCAACTGGTTCCGAAATGGACGGATTTGCAGTAATTTCTGATTTAACGAAAAATGAAAAATGGGGCACAGGGAATGATATTACCAAACCTGTATTTTCCATCTTAGATCCTGAGTATACCTTTACCGTTTCCGCACGGCAGACAGCCGCAGGTACCGCAGACATTATGAGTCATACATTTGAAAACTATTTCACGACAGAAAAAGGAGCTTACTTACAGGCACGTTTCTGTGAAGGTATCTTAAAAACTTGCATTCATTACGCACCAATGGCAATCCAAACTCCTGATAACTATGAAGCTCGTGCCAATTTAATGTGGGCATCCAGCATGGCAATCAATGGTGTTTGTTCTTATGGAGAAAATACTGCATGGGCCGTTCATCCAATGGAACACGAATTAAGTGCATTTTATGATATTACACATGGGGTTGGTCTTGCCATCCTTACACCGTTCTGGATGGAATACGTATTAAACGAAGATACCGTATGGCGCTTTGCAGAATACGGAAAGAATGTTTGGGGTATTTTAGAAGGAAGTGATATGGAAATTGCCAAGGAAGCCATTGCGAAAACAAAAACATTTTTCGCATCCATTGGATTACCTGGAAGTTTACATGAAATCGGTATTGATGAAACACATTTCGATGTTATGGCTCAGAAGGCAGCAGATGGCGGTTTGGCATATGGATTTATTCCACTTAACAAAGAAGATGTAAAGAAAATCTTCCAAATGGCATTATAATATAAATAGTAGAAACTCAATCAAGTATACCTGAATAGTTTCTTACTTATTATTCTTAGTTCCTTTATACTTTCACACAAATAAGAAGCGGATAAGATGTTTGATTCACTCATATCATCATTCCGCTTCTTAATTTTTATTTTAAACCCTTTTTATTCACACATCACAATAATTCTCTGTGGAGCAGTCTGAGGAGGAATACTAAATGTAGTAAATGTATAATAGACCAATAATTCAGCATTCGTCGGTTCACATAAAAAACGCTGACCATTCTTTGTCTCAATATTCGTCATGGCATCTACATTTAATTTCAAAGAATTATCTTGCGCAGTAAGTGTGTCATCAAAATAATTCCATACAACATTTTGATCTCTTCTCAACGAAGTAATGAGTTCTGCCTGATACTGCGGAGGAAAAATAGCAGGCACAGGAAGATTTCTGTCATAAAAGGCTGCAACTCTCATTCCTCTTCTTAAACGCACATTATCAATTACCATCGTGTCTCCTGACACAACAAAATTTACAATTCCATTATTTGTTCTAATAGATACCAGTTGTGTACAACAGGAATTTCCTCTGCGAATATCCTGTATCACTCCCACTACCTTCTGATATACACTACCATTCATAATAAAAAATCCTTTTTTCTTATCTTATGTGCGAAATACCCAAAATGTAAATTAAATTTTTCTTTTTATAAATTCAAAATCATACATCTATTTAAAAATATTTTTAAATAGATATTGATAAAAGGATCGATTCCTGCTATAATTAGAACAAAGAAAAATATGACAGCATCTACATATTCCAAAAAATCAGGAGGAAAATTTTGGGCGTTCATGAAATTTTATCTGCATTATCCGATAAAACCAGAAGGGATATATTAATGACATTAAAACAAGGTAAGATCAGTTCAGGGGACTTGGCAATTGCATTAGGAATCACACCACAGGCATTATCTTACCATTTATCCAAATTAAAAAAAGCAGACTTGATCTATGAAACACGCTGTAAAAATTTTATTTACTACGAGCTAAATCTAACGGTCTTAGACGAAGCGATTTTATGGATCAATCAGCTGAAGGGAGGTCCCGATAATGAAAACTAAAAAAAGACTTTTCTATACATTTATGATACTTCCATTTATTCTGACTTTTTTTGCACTCTTTTTTCTGCCAGACCAAATTCCAGCCCATTACGGCTCCAATAACCAAGTTACTCGTTGGGGAAGCAAATATGAAACGCTAATTTTTCCTATTATTACTGCTATTTTCGGTGCGTTTATGCTTTGTATTACAAACTGGTCTGCCAAACAAGAAAAATCAGGAACAAACAACGCCAAAGTATCCTTGCTTCTTGGTTTAGTATCATTGATCCTTTTCAATGCCATGACCTTTTATTTCTTATATGCAGCGTTTCACAACGTTGAAAATCTTTCTTCCGTACCAATTGATTTATTCCAACTTATTTTTGGAATATTCGGCATTGGAATGATACTAATTGGAAATGTCATGCCTAAATTACGTATGAACTCCGTTATCGGTCTACGCACTGTGTGGAGTATGAAAAACGAAACGACCTGGAAAAAAAGCCAGCGTTTTGGAGGTATTACCTTTATCCTGACAGGTATTGTCACAATTTTAGCTTGTTTTTTTACAAAAGGGGTTTCCTGTTCTTTTTGGAGTATTGGAGCTTTATGTATTACATCCGTTGCGGATATTATTTATACCTATCGGATTTCTAAGAAATACTAGTCTAGTTTTTATAACGCACGGTAAATGTTTCATACGCTCATTTTTAATATGTTGCTAGAATCAAAATACTATGTGTAAAGTAAGATTTTTGTACTCTACACATAGTATTTTTTATAAGTGAGTATGGTTTCTATTATTTATTTTGATTCTTATATTAGCTAATTTTTACTTTATTGCTTTTCCTCTTATACGGACGTAATCTGCGTACCATATGCCATTATGATACAGTTTACCTTTTAAACTTAAAACCGCTTGATTGATAATTGTTTCTCGTTCTTCTCTATTCATACCTTCAAATGGAATTTTCACAAACATCTTTATCCAATCTGCTAATCCATCTTCCCCATTTAGTTTCGTCATACGATCGAATAAAATCGCATATTTTACTTTGAACCCGACTTTCTCAAGCAAAGTTGTGTATTCGCCAATTGTTGGAAAATAAAATGGCATATGATATACCTTTCCTCTAGCACGAAACTCCTGCTCCAAAGCATTATGAATTTGGATATTATTTCCAGAACCACCAAACTCAAACACAAACTGTCCGCCATCCTTCATTGCTTTATAAACACATTTTAGCATCTGCATTTGTTTCTCTTGATGGATCCAATGAAACACTGCATTTGAAAAAACTACATCAACGTTCTCTGCTAATTCAAAATTCGTAGCATCTCCTTTGATAAAAGTCAAATCAGGATAATTTTCTCGGGCAACTTTTAACAATTCCTCTGAAGCATCCATCCCAATTACATTCATTCCTAGATCTGATATTTTTTTTGTTAAAGCTCCATTTCCACACCCTAAGTCTAAAACAGATAATGCATCATGTTGTTCAATTAATTTTATTACATCTTCTCCATATTCATGTACAAATGAAAAATGATCTGTATAAGTTTGGGCATCCCATTTTATATTCATCTCTTACTATCCTTCCTCTTTCTTTATTTCTAATTCCTTATACCATGTTTGAACCTCTCCTGCCTGTTCACTATTCACAAACACTACTTGTTCTGGTAACGTTATTTTTAGTATTGGAGTAGCTTCTCTATAAAGAAACATCATACACTTCCCTGTTTCTCTTCCTTTAAAATGTCCTACATTATTTTTCTCGGTAGAAGCTCCATTTGTTCTTGTAAAATTTTCCTCTGGCATCTGCTCAATAATCTCCATATCTTGGATTTCAGATACAGAAAACTTGCATTCATAATTTAGAGATTCCAAATAAACTTCATTTTGGTTTATTTCAAATTTAATACTTATATTCATTAACGATATCAAAAGACTTCCTACCCAAACCACCACCACAATTGTTAAAACTGTCAAAACACTGCAAATAATTTTAACCGACGGACGTGCCATATTAAAGGAAAAATTAATGCTGTTCATTCTATCTTGTACTAAAATATGGGGATCATTTGGATTACAATACCATCCATTTTTCCAATACTCATCATCATCCACATAAATCGGTTCTGTATTTCCCTTTAAAATTTTCTGCTTTTTTCCATATAAATATAAAACAGGAATTAGAAATCCAACGGCACCTAAAACTTGAAGGAAAACATAAACTCCATAATCCCATCCTCTAAACCAATTTGTTTGCATTACTCTTATCACTAAGTAACACCATGAAATTACATTGACCCAACTAACTGCTAAGAAACTAATGGACCACATCCGCTTGACTAACCGATTCATAGTTAGATTAATTTTTGTATTTTGGCTATAAACTACATTCTGCTTCTGTATGATCCATAAATGAAGCAACAACATAACAATCGTAATGCTCCATGTCGCAGCATATAAAATACAACCTCCCATTTCTTGTATCCACCAATTGGATGTTTTAAAAAGCCACATACCTGTTACTAAGAGAATCACTGCAATCGGTAAGTGCCACTTCCAGCTATATGCCATCTTATCCGATAGCGCTGCTACTTCTGTGTCAATGCAGATGATATGTTTTGTCTGTTCATCAATCCAATGATTTTTTAACTTTAATTGGTACATTTTTCTATGAGGAACAATTACCAAATATTCAATCCCTCCAACATAGAGACAAAGCCAAATCAGCCATATAATTGTAAATAGTTCAAAATTAAAAAAGCAAATGAAACAGACTCCAGTTCCCGCAATAAAATGAAACCGATGAAATTTTTTCCAGTCTTTACGACTCTTTTCACAGATTTCTTGTACTTTTGGGTTTGTAACTTCACTTGATGGAATATGTACACCTATCAACATTCCATCTACATAGTTATGTTTATTTTCATAAGTAAACTTACATGCTAAAAGTACAATTAGATCAGCAATTAAAAATATCACGAACATTGCTATCCTCATATATTTATACCTCCGCACATTCTGGATTCATACAAGAAAATATAGAATCACATAATCTAAGAAATTCTTCTTTTTTCATTCCTTTTAAACATGCCTCTGCGGATAGGAGTTCCAATTCCGCTTCCAATTTTTCTCTAAATATTCCATCTTGTTTCTTTATGAGACAGATCGTAGCACCTTTTCGCCGATCAATCTCAATAAAGCCTTCCATTTTTAATATTTGGTACGTTTTATTTACAGTCATAGTATTCACTCCTGCATCACGTGCTAACTGACGCACGGTTGGAAGGCTTTCTCCAACTTTCAATTGTCCTTTTCCAATCCCAGTTACAATCTGATTACGCAGCTGAACATAAATCGGAACGCTGCTGCTTGTATCCAATGAAAGAATCATCTAACCCACTCCTTAAGTATTATTTGTATTACTTATTATAATACAAATAATACTTAATGTCAATAAAAGAAACCTTCACCGAAGCTTCCTTTTACATATCACGATAATATCGGATAGGGGAGATTTGACCCTCCCCTTCCACACCACGTAGCGTACCGTTCGG
>OERR01000050.1_pt1 | contig 31874 bp, 30 predicted proteins | sample 1540051 | NCBI WGS metagenome assembly OERR01 (sample SAMEA3891884, study PRJEB23780) | metagenome | biome: terrestrial biome; feature: animal house; material: Caecal content | place: Italy | collected 2015-05-05 | reverse complement strand
ATATATAAGCACAAAAATGCAATTTTTTCTTGAAAAATAAGCATTTTTTCTTTCTCCATTCACGAGAGAAATATATTACAAAATTGTTACACTATGTAATATTTATTTAAAAATATCCCATAACAGTTATAGCTAGCATTTCCTATAAGAAAAAAAGTTGTTCTGAAAACATTATGATTTGAAACTAAGTTCAAACTACGTTCTCAGAACAACTCGTATTCATTTCTTTCATCATTTTCTTCTCTGTCTTGCTGCTTCAAATAATAGTACGGAAGCTGCGATCGCTGCATTTAAGGATTCTACCTGACCACACATAGGAATTTTTATATAACTATCTGCCATATCTCCTAATTCTTTGCAGAGTCCCCTTGATTCATTTCCAATCATAAATCCAGTTCCCCCTTTATAATCTGACTGATCATAGGATAAGCTTCCCTTTAAATGTGCTGCGTATAATCGTATTCCCTGCGCTTTTACTTTTTTAATATCTTCTGATAACTGGTTGCTATAATAAAATGGAACACGGTATAAAGACCCCATTGTAGAACGAATTACTTTTGGATTATAGATATCTACTGTTTCCTGATTCATCAACACTCCTGAAATTCCAGCTGCTTCTCCTGCACGAAACATCGTTCCTAAATTTCCTGGATCCTGAATTGTGTCCAAAACAAGCAGCAACGGTTCTTTTTTCTGCCATAGGTCTTCCATTTTATATTCATACTGTCTGGCAATTGCTAAAATTCCCTGTGGAGTTTTTGTATCGGATAAATCCGCAAATACTGCATCTTTTACAATTTCATATGAAATTCCTTGAAGCAATGATCCATGACTCCTTAAAAAACTTTCCGAAACAAACGTCTGTAATAAACGCTCTTTTGGAAGTTCTTGGAACATTTTCATTCCCTCTACAATAAAGACTTTATCTTTTTTTCTTTGTCTCGCTTTTTTTTGCAGTTGTAATACATATTTTTCCTTCTGATTCATACACTCTCCTCACTAATCCAGGAAACGCTTTCATGTAACATCGTATTTCCTATGAGATAAAGAAGGCTGCTGCAAACCAATCCCAGGTACTGCAACAACCTTTGTATTTACCCCCATATATTTTACAAGTTTCAGAGCCATGTTTTTTCTATAAACATAACTTTTAATTTTTATATCCTATTATCTTGTTAAATATTTACTAACTGTATATTGTTCTTCTGAAATATCCTTTTTCATTGCTAACGCTTCATTAATATCAAAATCTACATAGTCTCCATTACGGTAAGCAACTACACGATTTGATTTACCTTCACATAATAACTCAACCGCTTTTGCTCCCATAATCGAAGCATATACTCTATCTTTACAAGTTGGTGAACCACCTCTTTGTAAATGTCCAAGTACTGTCGCACGAGTTTCAATGCCAGTTGCTGCTTCTACTCTCTTTGCCATACTATTGGAATGTCCAATACCTTCTGCATTGATAATAATATGATGATCTTTTCCACGTTTTCTATGTTCAATAATACGGTTAATCATCGCTTGCTCATCACCGTCATAACGCTCTGGAAGCAAAATATCTTCCGCTCCACTTGCAATACCACACCATAATGCGATATATCCTGCACTTCTTCCCATTACTTCAATAATACTACATCTTTCATGGGAAGCAGATGTATCACGGATCTTATCTATCGCTTCCATTGCTGTATTAACAGCAGTGTCAAAACCAATTGTATAATCAGTACATGCGATATCCAAGTCAATGGTTCCTGGAAGACCGATTGTATTGATTCCCAAATTAGCTAATTTACATGCTCCATTCCAGGAACCGTCTCCACCAATAACTACTAAACCGTCTATTCCATGCTTCCTACAAATCTCTGCGCCAAGCTGCTGTCCTTCTGGTGTACGGAACTCTTCGCATCTTGCCGTATAAAGAATCGTTCCACCGCGTTGTACAATATCGGATACACTCATTACATCCATATCGACAATTTCTTCTTTTAGTAATCCTGCGTAGCCTCGCTTAATTCCTTTTACTTTTAAGCCCTTCGCTAATGCGGTACGAACTACGGCACGAATTGCTGCGTTCATTCCTGGTGCATCTCCACCACTTGTTAGTACGCCAATTGTGTTTACTGCATTTGCCATGATGATTCCTCCCATGTGAATAATATTGCTTTTATTCTTATATTTTAATCTATTTCTTAAACATTTTCAATAGGCTTTTCTACTAGTTTGACATTTTTTTCACCAAATTTTTCACCAATTATTTGCACAACTTGCTGGGTCGCACAAATATTACGACTGGCAGGAAGCTTTTTATACTGTCTGCTTTTCTTTAAGTAAATAAAAACTGGATCATTTCCATCCAAAGGTTCCAACAGATTCAATAACTCTTCTTCCTGTTTTTTATATTGTTCCAAATCAGTAAATTGAATCCATAGTTCTTTTGGCAGATCTTCAAATGGAATGACTTGTTCGCAAATTAATTTTCCCTGTGCTTCCTCTGCACAAGAAACTCGTCCCTGCATAAATACTTTTTTATCTTCATTCAAAACCATTTTATATTTCTCATAAACTTTTGGAAATACCAGCACTTCCACCGTTCCTACTAAGTCTTCTAACGTTACAAATGCCATAATTTGATTCGTCTTTGTTATCTTAACCGTTTTTCCAGTAATCATACCTCCAATTGTAACTTGACTTCCATCTCTAGCTTTTGTATGTCCAGTTTCTTCCTCCACGTCAAAGTCTGCTGTAGTTACCGTAATATTTTTCTTTAACAATGCTGCATCTTCTTCTAATGGATGTCCGCTAATATAAATTCCAAGTACTTCTTTTTCCAAAGCCAACATTGTCTGACGCCCAAATTCTCCAACATTTGGAAATTGAATTTCAAACGCTTCTTTTTGTTCCTCTGTTACAAAGTCAAACAACGTCATCTGACCTTGTATGGATTGTTTCTTTTCCTTTGCTGCCTGATCCATAATAGAAGCAAACACTTCTAACTTCTGTTTTCTCGTTCCATCTAAACTATCTAAAGCTCCAGATTTAATTAAGTTTTCCACAGTACGTTTGTTTAATTCCTTCCCAGTCATCCGGTCAATCAAATCTTTTAAGCTTGTGAATTTTCCATTTTTTTCTCTTTCTTCCACTAAAGATTCAATTACTGAACGTCCAATGCTCTTAATCGCTGAAAGCGCATAGCGGATTTGTCCATTTACAACAGAAAAATCTCTCTGTCCTTCATTGACATCTGGAGAAAGAATTTGAATTCCCATATTTCGGCTTGTCAATATATATTCTGCAACTTTTCCTGGATTATCAATAACAGAAGTCATCAATGCAGCCATAAATTCAACTGGATAATAATATTTTAAATACGCCGTTTCATATGCCACAATTGCATAAGCGGCTGCATGTGATAGTGATAGGTAAGTCTACTGTTTCTTTGTGTTTCCGACTTTTCCCCCACTCCACACCGTACATGCACCTTTCAGCGCATACGGCGTTCCATCGATTTTAAAATTAAACCAATATGACTATATTGCGTTGGATACACATTGGTATAGGAATTAACGAATCACCTATCTCTGATTTCTTAGCGATTCTTTTGTAATTAACAATAATGTTTATACAACAATTTTGTCATTTCCAGCCATTTCTCTTAGTTTATTGACTTTTTCTAGTTCATATAGTGTTAAATTTATTATTTTAAGGTATTTATTTATTGTTTCTTTATTTTTAGCGTGGATTAATTTATGCACTGTTTCTAACACTAATGTCAGATTGGCATATTCATCTCCTCCACCTTTTTCTTTTGGGTGTTTGTGATGGCAATGAATTTCTCCAGTACTTCTGAATATTCTTTGCGTCACAGAACATTTTCCCATTTGAGCAGAAAACAACGATAACCTATTATATTTCTATATGCTAACAAAATATTTTCTCTGGACAATATATCATCCATTAGATTTTGGAACTTTTCTCCATTGGAACTTCTTTGATATAAATCATCAAATCTATCCTGTAGATTGTAATATTCAGAGTGTCTTAGATTATCTACAACATTCGTTTTTCCATCATTTCTTGTAGGCACAAGGCATCACCTCCTCCTTTTACAGATTGAGTGACTTTTTGATCATACTCGAAATCCTTGTTGTAGATTCGTTATTCCTATTATTTTAAAACCGACTTGTGCCCATTCCTCCACTCTCATTACAAGAGCTTCATAGGTTCGAGCACTGCTTTTCAGCATTGGTTCGGTTGCTTATTATTCTTCGTCAACCTATTCCTTTATAGGAACCCAATACCTTTCCTCGTACCGATAATTCTATCTTTACATTTATACCCTTAGGTGCCTAGCTCTGCTCCTGTTGGCTTGATAAGACCCGCCGACTCTAACTAGTCTTCGTCTTATATGGTTTTTCATAACAAATATTCTTACTAGACCACACCAACGATGCGTTTGCATCCCTATGAGTTTCCCCATAGGCTTCATATAGTTGCTTAAATTCGCTGGTTCGTCAGTTGTGTAGGTGCCACAGCATTCTCACCATAGGTATTTTATAGACTCCCGACATATCATTAACCATGCCTTTCATAATCGATTCACACAGGCGGGCTCTAACCTCTTTTGTACCAATGTTACTATCGGTTATTACTGAGTTTAGGCTAACTTCTGCCGACTTCACCGAACTTCTGACCACTAATGTTTCCATTTATGTAGCCAGTCGGAGTATTAGAGGTGATGTTTCAAGGCGTTACTCTATCATTCCATCACTCGAATTATCAGTTCTCCTCCTGTTTAAGAGTGCTACCTCTTTGTTTATTTAAAGGTAGAACGAGTCGAACATTTATTAAACGCATATCTTGCAAAATCAATCATTTCATCATAAATATGATTTGCTATCGCTTCATCAATTCCATTATTAATACATCCTAAAACGCCCTCTTCTGGATTGCCGTATACAAAATTTTTCCTTTCCTTTTCCATAACAGCAATCTTCTTTTTTGACATCGCACGTCTTACCAAATCACTTCTTCCAAGCGTATATCCACCCAATTCTCTTACAATTTGCATTACTTGCTATCGAGATAGGTAACCCTTTGATACTGGAACTTTCCTTCCATATTCTCCAGGTTTTCCCCCTCGTCACACCGTGCATGCTAGTTTTCCAGCACACGGCGTTCCATCGTTGTAACTTTCATTCATCCTATTCAAATTTTCCCATTTAGTTTTGGAGTTTCCTTTCTTCTGATTCGAAAGTGAGCCTTTTTAGTCATACACGAAATCCCTATTGTATTTGAATGAATAAATTTACTTTGTTTTAAATCTATAAAAGCTACAACAACTTGTGCCCATTCCTCCATTCCCATTACAGGAACTTCATTGGTTCGAACACTACTTTTCAACACCGATTCAACTGCTTATTTTTCTTCGTCAGTTTATATCCAACTTATTTCATTTAGATACTCGATATCTTTCCTCGTTCCACAATTTCTATCTGTACATGATTTCCTTAGGTGCTCAATATAGACCTGCTAGCTTGGATGTGCCTGTAACACACCATGGTATTTCATAACCAAGATTCTTACTTTACCACACTAACGCCGTTTCGAGCGGCTCTGTATGTTTCCATACAGTCATATCTAGATCCTTTAAATTCTTGAGTTCGTCAGTCGTTATTACATACTCACCATAGAAATTTTATAGACTTCCGACATATCACAAACCATATCTCATACTTTCATCTTTCCTGGCAGGCGGGCTCTAGCCTCTTTTGTACCAACCCTACTTAATGATTTCTTTAACTTAGGTCTGCTTCTGCCGACTTCACCGAGCTTCTAACACCTACCGTTTCCGTTTATGATGCTAGTCGGAGTATTAAAGAGTAAGTTTCAAAGCGTTACCTTATCATTCCTTACTTCGAAATTGCAGTTCTCCATTATTTTCACAATGTGCCTAGCCTTTGTTTATTTAAACTAGGAACGAGTCGCACCTTGATAAATGATACACCCATAGGTTGACTCTAAAATTGATTTTAACTGTGGACAATCATAGGTAATAGAAGCTTTATCATTTTTTCCCTTTAAATATTGAGGGATAAAGTTCATTGGACCAGGCCGATACAGTGAGATTCCAGCGATAATGTCTTCTAAGTTTTCTGGCTTTAATTCTTTCATGAAACTTTTCATTCCACTACTTTCCAGCTGGAACACTCCTTCGCATTTTCCTGTTCCAATAGACTCCAATACTTCTTTATCATCAAAATCAATTTTATCAATATCAATTTTAATTCCCCGTGTTTTTTCCACATTATTCACTGCGTTTTGAATTACTGTCAATGTACGCAGCCCTAGAAAATCCATTTTTAAAAGCCCCAACTCTTCTAATGTTGTCATTGTAAACTGTGTTGTAATCGAACCATCAGATGCCCGGGATAATGGTACATATTCATCAACTGGTTTTTGACTAATTACTACTCCTGCTGCATGCATGGAAGTATGACGTGGCAGTCCCTCCAGACGTAATGACATATCAATTAAATATTTTACTTGTTCGTTCGTCTCATACATGGACCGCAGCTCTGGATTCATTTTCAACGCCGTTTCAATCGTCATATTCAGATCATTTGGTACCATCTTTGCAATGGAGTCACAAAGAGAATACGGCAAATCTAAAACACGACCGACATCTCGAATGACACCTTTGGCTGCCAACGTACCAAATGTAACAATTTGTACAACCTGTTCTTTTCCGTACTTTTTTACTACATAATCGATAACTTCCTGTCTTCTTTCATAGCAGAAATCAACGTCTATGTCTGGCATAGAAACTCTTTCTGGATTTAAAAAACGTTCAAACAAAAGATCATATTTTATTGGATCAATATTTGTAATTTCCAAACAATAAGAAACAATACTTCCAGCTGCGGAACCTCGCCCTGGTCCTACCATAATATGATTTTGTCTCGCAAAATGGATAAAATCCCAGACGATTAAAAAGTAATCGACGTATCCCATACTATGAATTGTGTCCAGCTCATATTCCAAACGTTCTTTTAACTGTTCTTGCTGATTCGGATAACGACGTGTTAATCCTTCGTAACAAAGTTTTCTTAAATATTCCCATGACGTATATCCTTCTGGAACTTGAAACTTCGGAAGTTTCGTTACTCCAAACTCGATTTCCACATTGCATCTCTGTGCAATTTTATGAGTGTTTTCCAGTGCCTGCAATGCATATGGAAATAATTCTTGCATCTGTTGTTCTGACTTGCAGTAATATTGACCGCCTTCATAACGCATACGATTCTCATCACTGACTTTTTTTCCTGTTTGAATACAGAGCAGAATATCATGCGGAATAGCATCTTGCGCATTAATATAATGAATATCATTCGTTGCCACAAGTTCAATTCCCGTCTCCTGGCTCATTCGAAGTAATTCCTGATTTACTCGCTGCTGTTCTGAAATTCCATGATCCTGTAATTCTAAGAAGAAATTTCCCTTTCCAAAGATACTCTCGTATTCTTTCGCACGCTTTTTTGCTTCTTCATAAAGTCCCTTTGTAATATAACGTGGCACTTCCCCTGCCAGGCAGGCACTCAAAGCAATAATCCCCTCGTGATACGTTTGTAATATCTCTTTATCCACACGAGGCCGATAATAAAATCCATCCACAAATCCTTTTGAAACAATCTTCATTAGATTGTGATAACCAATATCATTTTCTGCAAGCAGTACAAGATGATAATATCGGTCTTCTCCTCCAGTCTGTTCTCTATCAAACCGTGAATTTGGAGCAACATAGATTTCACAGCCAATAATTGGTTTAATTCCAACTTCTCTTGCAGCACGGTAGAAATCAATTACCCCATACATTACACCGTGATCCGTTATTGCCATCGAATCCATTCCCAATTCTTTTGCTTTTGCAACGAGTTCTTTTATTTTACAGGAACCATCCAATAAACTATACTCTGTATGCACATGTAAATGAGTAAATGCCATTTTTGTCTCCTTTTATTTTTTATTGTGATATTCTAAAAGAAACTTCCGAGGAAGTTCTCTTGTTTATAAAATTGCTTCACAACTCATAATAATGACTGCCGCAATCGTCAGACAAGCCATTATAATAATTGCCAGATAAGGAAACAGAATCCAAAATATCGTTTTTTTCTTTTTCATCGTTCCTCCTATTCTTTTTCTCGAAAATATTTTTCCTTTATATGAGCTACGGGCATATCTGTTCCAGTCCAAAGCCGAAATGCTTCCGCACCTTGATAGAGTAACATATATAATCCATTAAACGTAGGGCATCCCGCTTCTTTTGCCAATTTCATTAGTTTGGTTTCTCTTGGATTATAAATAACATCCGAAACAACCAACTGAGCATGAAACATAGTTGGATCCTCAATAATTGATTGATCTTCATTCGGAGCCATACCTACATTTGTCGCATTGGTTAAAATTGCACTTTCTGAAATCTCCTTCTTAAGAAGCTCTTTATTGGCAAGATCAAATAACCTTACTTTACAATTTGTCTCTTTATTCAAACGCTGTGTCATTTCCTGTGCATGATTCCATGACTTTCCATGCCGGCAAAACAGGGAAACTTCTTTTACTCCATCCAATGCCGCCTGCACTAAAATAGCCATGGCTGCACCGCCTGCGCCAATTAAAGTCATCTTCTTTCCAATAATTTGAAATCCAGCTTCCTGCACGGACATCATATAGCCAACTCCATCTGTATTATATCCATATAATTTCCCCTCTTCATTCACAACCGTATTTACTGCTCCAATTAATTCCGCTGCTGGTGAAAGGAAATCACATAACTCATACATTCGAATTTTGTCTGGCATTGTACAATTCCAACCTCTTGCACCAAGCTGCTTTAATGCCTCTACTTTTTGTTCTAATTCTTCTTCTTTTGCATCAAAACAAAGATATACATAGTTTTTATTTGTAATTTTAAATGCTTCATTATGCATCAATGGTGAAATACTATGTGCGACTGGATGTCCTAATAAACCAGTTAATTTGGTATATCCATTCATTCTTCCCATATTTTATATCCTTTCTTTTTTCCTCCGATAATCGAAAATTTTCCAGTCTTCCTAGAAAAACAATAAACCGACGGACTAAGTCGTTCATTCGGTTTTGGAATTGTTACATAAGTCCTCTCCGCAATTTCTTGAAAAATTTCCCATCTACCGTATTTTTGAAATGGAACAGCTACTAATTCATGAACACTAAGCGCAGTTACAGCCAAGTCACTATGAACTTGTTCTGCTAACTTCTTCCAAATGCTCAAATAACATAAATATACCGCTCCATAATAATTTGCCTTATTTGAAATAAAATACATATCTCTACAATTATTCTTATTCTTTCGTATCTCATCCGTTAAGGAAAATGCCTCCATTTGATCCAACTCCTGAAGATAGTTCACAACATCAAATAGATTACTTACCACTGGCGGAAGTATTTGAGGTGTATTTCTCTTTGCACAATAGTATAATTCCGCCTCTGTCTGTTTCCATATTTGCTGAATCTGTTTTGTTACAACAATATTGCCCCATTGATTATCTGGATAGGAAACTGCAATATAATAAATAATCGCCATATCAAGGAAATGGCGATGTGGAACACTTGTCAGCCATATTTTATTCTCTTCATAGTTGACAAGCTGTAGAGCGAGATGTCCTTTTATATGGTCATAACAAAACAGTGGATTCCATAATCCTTTTGTACTATTACAGACCTGCCTGAAAATCTCTGTGATTTCCATTTGTATTTGAGAAAGACTTACTCCTGCTTTATACCGCCTATAATAAGGCATCACATAAACAGCAGGAGAATTATTTCCTCCCCTTACAACAAACGCATCTCTTATATAATTATTATTTTTACGAACTGGATAAACTGTGATGAAATAATCACGAGGAAGATTTGCAGTTACGAACGTTACGACTGCCTTTATAAATGATTGATATTTCATGAACAACATTCCTTTCTAATTTTATAAGCTGCGGAATGTTGACTGAGAGAGAAACACACCTGAAGGGAATCGAACCCCCGCGCGCAGATCCGGATTCTGCCGCTCTATCCACTGAGCTACAGGTGCACATGATTTAAAACTATTTAACGTATTTAATTTTATTGTGATCTCACCAGTACTAAACTTTGCATTTCGCAAATCCAGTACTGACGATCACATTATTTCTTAAAAAAACACTTTTCCTGAACCGATTATACTCTGGATAAATATTCTCCTGTTCTTGTATCAATCTTAATTTTGTCATGCTGATCTACGAATAATGGAACAGAAACGGTTGCACCTGTTTCTACAACAGCTGGCTTTGTTGCACCTGTTGCAGTATCTCCTTTAAATCCTGGTTCGGTATCTGTAATTTCTAATTCTACAAACAGTGGTGGTTCTACTGCAAATACACTTCCCTTGTAAGAACAGATCTTACACATTTCGTTTTCCTTTACAAACTTTAAGGAATCTCCTACTACATCTTCTGCAACTGGGAGCTGTTCATATGTTTCCATATCCATGAAGTAATATAAGCTTCCATCTTCATATAAGTACTGCATATCTTTACGCTCAACAAATGCGTTTTCTAACTTTTCTGTTGGACGGAATGTCTTTTCTACAACGCCGCCACTGATAACATTTTTTAACTTTGTTCTAACAAATGCAGCACCCTTTCCTGGTTTTACATGTTGGAACTCAATTACCTGATAAACGTTACCATCCAATTCGAAGGTATTACCATTTCTGATTTCACCTGCTTGCATTTTATTAATTCCTCCTTCGGATTATATTCCACCGTCCAAATTTATTCGGACATATATGTTTATTTTATAATAGATTTGATTGTTTTTCAAGTATTTTTTTCTTCTTCTTATAAAAAATTAGCACAATTTTTTCCAAATACCGTTTCGCTACAATTTGAATTTCTTCTTTCGGATGAATTGGCTTTACAAGTATCGTAGGAATACCAGCTCGATTCGCTCCGTATATATCTGTAAAAATCTGATCTCCTACAAAAATTGTTGTCTGCCTATCCGTTCCCATTTGTTCCATCGCATAATAATAATTCTTGACCGAAGGCTTATTCGCTTTATAGATATAATTTGATTTAACTGCCTGTGCAAATGGTTTCACCCGTTCTTCTTTATTATTGGAAATAAGACATGTCTGCCATCCCATCTCATGAAGAGTTTGAAATAATTGTTTTGCACGATCATCCACTGGTGCATTATGCGGTACTAATGTATTATCAATATCAAATATTACTCCCCGAAATCCTTTTTCATGCAGATGTTGAAAATCAATCTGATAAGTCGAATTTCTATACAAGCTCGGATAAAATTTTTCTATCATCGTATCCTCCATTTCCATGGTTTATCTATAAAGCAACTTAGAACTTACATTTTTCCAATACTTCTTCTGCGACAATTTCCACAATAATAATATCAGAACCAACTTGACGTATTTTATTAAATGGAATAATGTACTCCGTATCTCTTCCAAATAAACCACATACTCTTCCAATTCCTGGTACAATAATTGCCAATATACAGCCAGTACAGATATCAAAATCGACATCACTCACATATCCAAGTCTTTTGCAGTCACACATATTAATTACTTCTTTTTGTTTTAGATCACAGATACGCATTCCTCCGCCTCCTGCATTAGTGGCACACCTATTCTCTTTTAAATTATGCACGGATAACTATAAATGTTACCAATTACTCCACATTCCTCGTATGAGCCGCAAAAACATAGAACAATTCCTTTTATAATTTCTTTTTTTGCAATAGCGATTCCAATTCTTGTACAAATGTACTAACATCTTTAAATTCTCGATATACACTGGCAAATCGAACATAGGCAACTTCTTCCAAGTCTTTTAATCGCTCCATGACCAACTCCCCAATAAAAGAACTGGATACTTCATTTTTATCCATCGAAAAAATCTCGTTTTCGACAGAATCAATCAATTGATTAATTTGTTCACTTGAAACTGGACGCTTATGACAGGCACGAAGAATTCCAGCTTCTACTTTAGAGCGGTCATAAGGTTCTCGCTTATCATCTTTTTTTATAACCATAAGTGGAAATGTCTCCAGTTTCTCATAAGTTGTAAACCGTTTCCCACATTTTTCACATTGCCTTCTTCTGCGGATCGCATCTTCCGCTGGTCTGGAGTCAATTACTCTTGAAGAATCATGACCACAAAATGGACACTTCATGTCTGCCCCTCCTTTTACTCTCGCCCAAACTCGGAAAGTTTTAAGTTTGGATTTCTCTCTTCTACCATTCCTACGCTCCAACTATTAATAAAGAGCAGTAATGGATTTCCCTTTAAGTCCTTTATTCTCTTCATATCCGAAGTTCCCTGAATCTTAGCCGGATCAATTTCTCCTTTATTTTCGATCCAACGGATATATTCATATGGAAGTTGTTCCAGTCGAATTTCTACATTATATTCACTTTCCAAACGATACTTTAATACGTCAAACTGTAATACGCCAACCACTCCAACGATAATTTCTTCCATACCAGTATTAAACTCCTGGAAAATTTGAATGGCTCCCTCTAATGCAATCTGACTAATTCCTTTGATAAACTGTTTTCTCTTCATGGTATCTACCTGACGTACTCTGGCAAAATGTTCTGGTGCAAAAGTAGGAATTCCTTCAAACTGAATTTTCTTTCCTGGTGCACAAAGCGTATCTCCAATGGAGAAAATACCTGGATCAAACACACCAATAATATCTCCTGCATATGCTTCTTCCACAATTTTACGCTCCTGAGCCATTAACTGCTGCGGCTGTGTTAATCGAATCTTTCTGCCTCCTTGTACATGGTTTACTTCCATTCCTGCTTCAAACTTTCCTGAACAAATCCTCATAAATGCAATTCGATCTCGATGTGCTTTATTCATATTAGCTTGAATTTTAAATACAAATGCAGAAAAATCACTGTCAAATGGATCTACGACTCCTTCTACACATTTTCTGGAAAGAGGAGGCGTTGTCATTGTTAGAAAATGCTGCAAAAAGTTTTCTACGCCAAAATTGGTCAAAGCAGAACCAAAAAATACTGGCGACTGTTTTCCAGTACGAACCAACTCCATATCCAATGGATCACAGGCTCCATCTAAAAGCTCAATATCTTCTTCTAATTTTTCTTTTGCAAAAAATCCAATTTCATCTTCTGAATCTTCTACTAATAACTGTTTACTTTCTATTTCATGCATACCAGCATCGGCTGCTACAAATGTTGTAATTTGCTTTGTATTTCGATCATACACTCCTTTGAATGTTTTTCCACATCCAATTGGCCAATTGATTGGACAAGTTTTTATTCCCAATATTCGCTCAATTTCATCCATCAAATCGAATGGATCATTTGCTTCTCGATCCATCTTATTTATAAACGTAAATATTGGAATATTACGCAGCAAGCATACTTTAAATAATTTAATTGTTTGTGCCTCCACACCTTTGGATGCATCAATTACCATTACTGCGGAATCAGCAGCCATTAACGTACGATACGTATCTTCTGAGAAATCTTGATGACCTGGTGTATCCAGAATATTAATACAATAATTATCATAAAAGAACTGCATAACTGATGAGGTAACGGAAATACCTCTCTGTTTCTCAATTTCCATCCAGTCAGAAACTGCATGTTTTGCCGTTTTTTTCCCTTTTACAGAACCTGCTTGATTAATGGCTCCTCCATAAAGCAAAAATTTCTCTGTCAATGTAGTTTTTCCAGCATCTGGATGAGAAATAATTGCAAACGTTCTTCTTCGTTTAATTTCCTGTTCTAAGTCTGACATAATGTCCTCCAATCAGTAATACATCCTTCATCCCTTATCATTGGGTTTTTCTCTTTTACCATTACCATATGGAAATAGGATTATACATACGCCAATCCAGTTTCTCTTATATGGCATATTCTGATTGAGTATAGCATATTTTTTTTCAAAAAATCAATAGTTTCTTGATTTTTTCCTATTAAATTTGACTTCTCAATCAAACTGACATACCTGCAAAAAACCAGCGTGACTCACATCCCGCTGGTTTTTCTTTTTTACACGCATTTTTTAAAACTATTCTATCTATTTCCCAGATAGATATTCTTCAATTTTACGAATTGCATCACTTTCATCTTTTCCATCTACTGAAACTGTTACTTTCTCTCCTGTATTTAATCCTAGAGTCATCATACCCATAATACTCTTCGCATTCACTCTTCTCTGTTCGCTCTGCACATAAATAGCACTCTCATATTGACTTGCCACTTGCACTAACATAGCAACAGGTCTCGCTTCCAATCCCGAAGGAAGCTGAATCGTAATCGTCTTGGAAATCATAATACTCCTCCTTTTTTCTCTCTGTCCATGTCAGCAATCGCTTTTAATTTCCTCAATCGATGATTTACCCCAGACTTTCCAACTGGGGGATTCAACGATGCCCCTAATTCTTTTAGCGATGCCTCTGGCCTTGACAGTCTCGCCAATGCAATTTCTTCTAAATCATCTGAAAGTTCTTGAAATCCCATATGTTCTTGAATATACAGAATATCTGCAATTTGCTTACGAGAAGCCAATGCAGTCTTCATAATATTAGCAGTTTCACAATTTACCTTTCGATTCACAGTATTGCGCATTTCTTTCATAATACGAACATTTTCTAATTTCATCATGCCAGAATACGCTTCCATTATTCCCAGCAAGTCTGAAATTTGGCTGCTTTCTTTTATATAGACAATAAAATGATTTTTCCTTACTATAATTTTCGCTTCAATCGTGAAGATACGTAAAATCTCCTGAATCTGTTTTGCCCACTCCTCCAATGGACATACAAACTCCAAATGATAGGATTTCTCTGGATTTGTAACAGAACCTGCACATAAAAAAGCGCCTCGGATAAATGCTTTCTTACAACATTCTCCCATAATTACTTGATGATTTACTAGCGGCTCTTTTATTGAAAAAGCACCTACTGAATCATTTTTTTTTATTGCATAAAGCAACCTTTTTATGTCATTTTGACCTGTTACAGAAATGATATAAAATCTGTTTTTTTTCAGATATGCATGGCGCCTAACTAGCACACTCGCTTTTATATTAAATGTTTTTTGTAGAATTGTAAAGCATTTTCTTGCAACCACCACATTTTCTGTCTGAAAATCTATCACCTTTTTTCTCGTTTTTGTTTCCCTTACTGTCCCAATAAAACTTAACATTGCTGCAATTTCTGCAATTTGACAATGCCTTGCACGAGGAATATTGCGAGAAAGCTCTTCTTTTATTTCACTAGAAAATGACATTTCTACCTCCTAATGCCGTCTCTTCTAATGTTTTGCATCTTTTTCAATATCTCTATGTTCTATTTTTACTCCATATTTACTCTTATTACTTAAAATGGAGAATAATGCATTTGCTATCGTTACCGAACGATGCTTTCCGCCAGTACATCCTATACTAATTACAAGCTGATTTTTTCCTTCTTGAATAAAATTTGGAATTAAAAAATGAATCATATCGGATAATTTCGATAAAAACTCTTTTGAGGCATCAAATGCCATGACATAATCCTGTACTTCTTTATCATTTCCCGTTTTATATTTTAACTCATCAATATAATACGGATTCGGTAAAAAACGAACATCAAACACTAAATCAGAGTCAATCGGTATTCCATATTTAAAACCAAAAGAAACAATTGTAATATATAGATTGCTGTATTCCTCTCCTTTGGAAAATATTTTTTCCAATTGACTACGCAATTCTCTTGTCAGAAGTCGAGAAGTGTCCACTACCCAATTTGCTTGACGCCTTAAAAAGCAAAGCATTTGACGTTCCGTTTGAATTCCGTCTTCTACACGGCCTCCTTCCGCCAGTGGATGGTTGCGCCGTGTCTCCTTAAAGCGCTTAATTAAGCATTCCTCTGAAGCATCTAAAAATAAAATTTCATATTTAATATGCTTCATTGTAATTCCTTCTAAAATGGATTCCATCATTGCCAGATTTTTTCCATTTCGAATATCAATCCCAAGTGCTACTCGTTCAATATCTGAGTTTCCATTTAATGTCAACTCAGCAAATTTATCCATTAATGGAATTGGAAGATTATCGACACAGAAATAGCCAAGATCTTCCAAAACTTTTAACGCCGTTGTCTTACCAGCCCCGCTCATTCCTGTTACAATTATAAATCTCATTCTACTTTTCTTCCTCAAACTTTCCAAGTCGTCTAACTTCCATTTCTAAATTAACTCCAAACTGTTCATGTACCCGTCTTGACACTTCTTTGCAAAGTTTCATAATATCTGCTGCTTTTGCATTACCTCGATTAATAACAAAACCCGCATGTTTTTCTGAAACTTGTGCATCTCCGATAGAAAATCCCTTTAATCCAGCATCTTGAATTAATTTTCCTGCAAAATATCCCTCTGGACGTTTGAATGTACTGCCAGCACTTCCATATTCTAATGGCTGCTTTTGACGCCTTTTTGCATTCATTTCTTCCATTGTACTCCGAATACAATCAGGATCTCCTGGCTGTAGCTCTATTACGCAGGATAATGCAATATATCCATTTCTTCCAATCGTACTTGTACGGTACCCTAACTCTAATTCATCCTTTGAAAGTTCCAATACTGTCCCATTTGAATCCATAACTTTCGCTGACAAAACGACTTGCTTCATTTCTCCACCATAGGCGCCTGCATTCATTCTCAATCCGCCGCCGATTGTTCCTGGAATTCCAGACGCAAACTCAAACCCTGTCAAACCATTCCGCAATGCTTCTTGGGATACTGCACTCATCATCGCACCTGCCTGTGCAAAAATACGGTTTTCTTCTGTGTGATAGTGATTCCAATGTTTCTGCATATGAATCACAACTCCATCAAATCCACGGTCACTTACAAGCAGATTACTTCCTCTTCCAAGAATAAACCATGGTGTATCTGTCTCTTTACAAAGTTTTAAAACTGATTGCAGCTGTTCTTCCGTTTTCGGTGTCACAAAAAAATGTGCTGGACCTCCAACTCGAAAAGTAGTATGGTACTTCATTTCTTCCCCGAGAACAACATCCTCTTCTTCTAATAATTGTTTTAATTTCTGCTCTAGTTCCATTATTCCTCGTCATCTCTTCTTGCTAGATTTTGCTGAACACGATTATATAACTCTCTTGCCGCATTATATCCCATCTTCTTCTGTCTGTAATTAACAGCGGCCGATTCTACGATAATAGCTAAATTTCGACCTGGACGAATTGGAATCTGATGGCATACTACTTTATTGCCTAAAAACTCAGTATATTGCTCCTCCAAACCAAGGCGATCATATTCTTTATCCCGATTCCAATCCTCCAGTTTGATTACCATATCAATGGACTGTGTATTCTTGACACTTTCTACACCAAATAATGTTTTAACATCAATAATACCGATACCACGGAGTTCAATAAAATGTCTTGTAATTCCTGGTGCGCTTCCAACTAATGTGTCATCACTCACTTTACGTATTTCTACTACATCATCCGATACGAGACGGTGACCTCTCTTGATTAATTCTAGTGCAGCTTCACTCTTTCCAATTCCACTTTCACCCATAATCAAAACACCTTCACCATAAACATCCACTAATACACCGTGAATCGAAATTGTTGGAGCCAGTTCTACATTCAGCCAACGAATAACCTCGGCCATCAAATCCGATGTGGTCTGTGCAGACACTAAAATTGGAACTCCATTTTTAGCTGCTAAATCAATGAATCTTTGCCCTGGTTCCCGGTTTCTACTAAAAATAATACATGGAATCTCATGTTCTACCAAACGTTCTAATGTAAAATATTTTTCTTCTTCGCTCAAACTATCTAAGTAGCCCATCTCTACATTACCAATAATTTGTACTCGATCATGATCAAAATATTCATAAAAACCACTGAGCTGTAATGCTGGACGGTTTATATCAGGTGTCAACAATTTGATTTTATCTGTATTAATTTGATTGGTCAGGTTTCTTAAATTAAATTTTTTTGCTAAAGCTGTAATTGATACTCCTTTGCTCATAGTACCCTCCTTTAAACATAATATCGTAATTTCACTGCATAGACAAAATTCGTCCTATACAGTCCATGGCAAGAACAGTAAATGATTTATTGTTTTTATTTTATCAGGCAAATGAACTTCTGTAAAGACTTATTCGTTATGAAGATTTCGATAATTTTATGTCTTTCTTTTATTTTTTATGAAAAAATCGGAAAACTTCTTCTGCTGTTTTTTGTGTCATCCCCTCCACACTCGACAATTCTTCGATCGATGCTTCTTTTATTTTTTCTAAATCTCCAAACTGCTTCATAAGTGCCTTTCTGCGTTTTGGGCCAATTCCAGTAATATCATCTAAAACGGAATGCAAGACTGCCTTTCCTCTTAAACTTCTATGATACTCAATCGCAAATCGGTGCGCTTCATCTTGAATTCTTGTAATCAAATGAAATCCCTCGCTATGTGTATCAATTGGTACTTCTTCATTTTGAAAATAAAGTCCTCTTGTGCGGTGATAATCATCTTTCACCATACCACATACAGGTATCGTAAGTCCCAACTCTCTTAGCACTTCCAATGCAATATTCACTTGCCCCCTTCCTCCGTCCATCATAATTAAATCAGGAAACTTTGTGAAGCGCCCCATCTCTTTTCCCTGCCTTTTTTCCTCTATTCCATGCAGAAATCTTCTCGTCAATACCTCACGCATAGAAGCATAGTCGTCAGGGCCTTTTACAGATTGGATTTTAAATTTCCTATAATCATTTCTTCTTGGTTTTCCATCTTCAAACACAACCATGGAACCTACTGATTCCAAGCCACTTGTATTAGAAATATCATAGGCTTCCACACGATGAATTCCCTCTATTCCAATCCATTCTCCAATTTGTTTCAAAGCTCCGCTCGTTCTAAGCTCTTCTCTGCGTATCTTTTCCCGATCTTGCTGCAATACCATTTGAGCATTTTGGGCAGCTAATTCCACCAGCCGTTCTTTTTCTCCCTTCTTTGGAACAGAAATCGTAACTTTCTTTTCTCTTTTTTCACTTAACCATTGCTCGATTACTTTTTGATCTTCGATCTCTTCCTGTAAAACAATTTCCTTTGGTATAAATGGAGTTCCTGCATAAAATTGCTTTACAAAACTTGTTAAAATTTGTGTTTGTGAATCTTCATTTGCAACCCGGACATGGAAGTGATCTCTTCCTATCATTTTCCCATCTCTCATAAAAAATACCTGCACGACCGCATCATTTTTATCTAATGCCATTGCAATGATATCTTTATCTTCCATAGACTGATCCGTAAGCTTTTGCTTTTGTGCAATCAACTGCACGCTTTTTATTAAATCACGGTAACGTGCAGCCTCTTCAAATTCCATTTGTTCTGCTGCCTGGTACATTTTCTGCTCCAATAATTTTTTTACTCCATCATATTTCCCATTCAGGAAATGAATTACCTGATCAATTTGTTTTTTATATTCCTCCGGTGTTGTATATCCCTGACAAGGAGCAAGGCAGCGTTTCATATGATAATTCAGGCATGCCCTTCCCTTTCCCTGTTCCTTTGGAAGATTTCTCGAACAAGTGCGAATACAGAAAATGTGATGGATCAAATCCAACGTATCTTTTGCAGCAGCTACGTTTGGATACGGTCCAAAATAACGTGTCTTATCTTTTTTCATCTCTCGAGCCATCATCACTCGTGGATACATTTCATCAATTGTAACCCGAATATAGGGATATCCTTTTCCATCTTTGAGCATCGTATTGTAGCGTGGACGATGTTCTTTAATTAAATTACACTCTAAGACAAGTGCTTCCACCTCGGAGTCTGTAATAATATATTCAAACCACGCAATATTAGAAATCATTTCTTTAATTTTCGATGTTTTATTTTTATTACTTTGAAAATATTGGCGCACCCGATTTTTTAATTTTACAGCCTTCCCAATATAAATAATTTCCCCCATCTTATTATGCATCAAATATACGCCTGGCTTTGCTGGGAGTTTTTTCAATTCTTCTTGAATGTCAAACTCTATCTCTTCTTTCAAATCACTTACCCCGTTTCTAAATATTCCTATATTTGCTATAATACGAAAAAATGCATCTGTAACAGCCTTAAAAACTATTACAGACGCATCGTAAAAACCTTTTATTCCTCTATTTGTTCTTCCTGTTGTTGCTGATTTTGTGCCTGTTTTTCTTCTATTTGCTCGCCTTCTAAATCAATTGGATCTTGGGCAGCAGATTCTACTTTTGACTCTTGTTTCAATTCTATTTGCTTTTGAGCCAATTCTTCTTGTTTTTTCTGGTCGGCTCTTGCTTCATGGAAAATATTCATAAATTCTTTTCCAGTAATTGTTTCTTGTTCAATTAAAAATGCTGCAATTCGATCCATAATAGTACGGTTATCTTTTAACAATGCTTTTGCCTTTTCATAAGACTCTTTTAACAGGCGCATTACTTCCTGATCAATTTGTGCCGCTGTCGCATCTGCACAATTCAACACTCTTCTTCCATCCAAATATTGATTTTCTACAGATTCCAATGCGATTAACCCAAACTTATCCGACATACCATACATCGTAATCATTGTTCTCGCATAGTTTGTCGCCTGTTCAATGTCATTGGAAGCTCCCGTCGTCACATTTCCAAATACAATTTCTTCTGCTGCTCGGCCTCCGAGTGCAGAAACAATCATCGCTTCAATTTCACTCTTTGTATTTAAGAACTTCTCTTCCTCCGGTGTATGCATAACATATCCAAGCGCTCCCATTGTACGTGGTACGATTGTAATTTTCTGAACTGGCTCACTATCTTTTTGAAGTGCACTAATTAACGCATGGCCAACCTCATGGTACGATACAATACGCCGCTCTTCTTGACTCATGATTCGATCTTTTTTCTCTTTACCAACCAATACCACTTCCACAGCTTCTAATAGATCACTCTGACGTACTACGCTGCGTCCTTGTTTTACTGCATTAATTGCAGCTTCATTAATCATATTGGCTAAATCAGAACCAACCGCTCCACTTGTTGCAAGTGCAATCGCTTCTAAATCAACGGTATCATCCATATGCACGTCTTTGGAATGAACTTTTAAAATATTGATTCTTCCTCTGAGATCTGGCTTATCCACAATAATACGACGGTCAAAACGGCCTGGTCTTAACAGTGCTTTATCTAAAATCTCTGGTCGGTTCGTAGCTGCCAGCACAAGCACACCTTTGGAAGCATCAAATCCATCCATTTCTGATAAGAGCTGATTTAATGTCTGCTCTCGCTCATCATTTCCTCCGCCAAAACGACTGTCACGACTTTTACCAATTGCATCTATTTCATCAATAAAAATAATACACGGTGCATTTTGCTGTGCCTGTTTAAACAAATCTCTAACACGAGAAGCACCAACACCCACGAACATCTCCACAAAGTCGGAACCAGATAATGAGAAGAATGGTACATTTGCTTCTCCTGCCACTGCTTTTGCTAACAACGTTTTACCCGTTCCAGGAGGTCCCACAAGCAATGCTCCTTTTGGAAGTTTTGCTCCAATCACGGCATACTTATGTGGATTATGCAAAAAATCTACAATCTCAGTAAGAGACTCCTTTGCTTCATCTTGACCAGCTACATCTTTAAAAGTAACTCCCGTTTCTTTTTGCACATAAACTTTGGCGTTACTCTTTCCAACGCCCATGACGCCGCCTCCGCTGCTGCCCCCCATCATCTTTCTTATCATAAATCCCATTAGTAACCAAAGGATAACAAATGGCAATACATACATTAAAAGTAATTCTAAGAACCCAGAGTCATTCTCCTCATAAGTCCATGTCACTCCCTCTGCTGCATCCAAACGATCTACAAGTTTACTATCTTCATTTGTATATGGTGTATAGTATCGAATCAAACCGCCATTTTTTAATGTTATAACAATACGTGAAGTTTGAATCACTACCTCTTCTACATTTCCATTATTCAATTGTTCCAAAAACTCACTATATGGAATTTTTCTTGTTGTTTTGCTGGAAATAAACTGGTTTAATCCCATAATTACCATGAAGGTAATAATTCCTACAATCACCAATGCTACAATAACTTGGGAATTTTTAGGTGTTTTCTGTCCATTATTATTGTTTTGATTTTGGTTATCCACTTTTTCCTCCATCTCTTATGACAATAAAGCGGTCTTTTTAGGCCGCTTTGCTTTTTGCTTATGAAGCAGAATAATCCTACTTCATCAACTACTCATTATAAAGACAGTTATTATAAAAATCAAGAGATTCCATTATCTTTTTTCATCTGTAATTGTGAAAATTCTGTTATCAACCTCTCATTTCGATACGAGGCCCTCCTGTATTTTCGATATATTCCCTCGTGATCGTAACTCTTCCAATTGAATCATCTTTTGGAATCTCATACATAATATCTAACATGAAATCTTCTATGATCGCACGTAATGCTCTAGCTCCCGTATTCTTTTTCAATGCCTTTTCTGCAATCGCTTCCAATGCATCATCATCAAATCGTAAATCAACTTCATCGAGCGCCAAAAGTTTTTGATACTGTTTTAAAATAGCATTTCTTGGCTCTTTTAATACTTTTACAAGCATATTTTTATCTAAAGCATCCAGTGTAAAAATAATTGGCAAACGTCCAATAAATTCTGGAATCATGCCAAATGCACGCAAATCTTCAATCTGCACTTGACGGAGTATGTTTTTATCATTATCATACTTATCTTTCAAGTCTGCCTGAAATCCCATGGAAGATTTCTTATTTAAACGTTCCTTAATAATTTCCTCTAAGTCTGGAAATGCTCCGCCGCAAATAAATAAAATATTCTTTGTATTCACTGTCTCCAGTGGAACCATTGCATTTTTGCTATTTGCTCCAACTGGAACTTCCACTTCTGCACCTTCTAACAGCTTTAATAATCCTTGCTGTACTGATTCTCCGCTTACATCACGATTTGTTGTATTGCGTTTTTTTGCTAATTTATCAATCTCATCAATAAAAATAATTCCTCGTTCGGCTTTCTCTACATCATTCCCTGCGGCTGCCAACAGTTTTGTTACTACGCTTTCGATATCATCGCCAATGTAACCAGCTTCTGTCAGCGATGTAGCATCTGCAATCGCAAGCGGCACATCCAACAGTTTCGCTAAAGTACGAACAAGATATGTTTTACCACTTCCCGTAGGTCCAATCATCAGCATATTCGATTTTTCAATCTCAATGTCATCCGTATTACCCGCAGCAATTCGTTTATAATGATTGTACACCCCTACCGAAATGACTTTCTTTGCATAATCCTGTCCCACAACAAATTCATTCAATTGTGCATTAATTTTATGTGGAGCAGGAATTGCTTTTATATCAAATACAGCTTCTGCTTTCTTTGGATTTTTTTTCTTTACTCTCTGTCTTTGCGGAATCTGATTCATCATATCATCTAGATTCATATTTGCAGGAGGAACCATTGTCATCATATTATTATATGGAAATCCACTTGTACTCATTTGATCAAACGCTTTTTGCATACAATCATTACAAATACACATATTGGTGCCTGGCATTGTAATCATTTTTCCAGCTTTACTTTCTGGCCTTCTGCATATATAACAAACTTTTTCGTATTCTTCCTGATTTGTATTTTTATTATTTGTATCTTTATTATTTGTATCTGACATAACGATCCTCTCTCTTTTTTTTAACTTTCATGCCTGCTTCACTTTGAAATCGTGTAAGCTTTGTTAGGATAATATGGCAGTTAACTTTTCCCCATGGAAAAATCACTTTATTATTATACGAGAAAATATTAAAATAGACAAGTAAATATTTTATTAACTATTTCCTAATCTTCTCTAAAGCTTTTACACAAAACAAAAAGAACCTCCATTGGAGCTTCTTTTTCAGCGATGCAATTATAAAAGGAACTGTACGAAAATCTACGTTACAGTTCCTTTTAAAAACGGTTTTTCTTTTGAAATCTGTTCTTCTTTGGATGCACTACTCTTTTCTCTTCCTTTCCACTAGCTTCATATAAGATGTTCTTTCATCTTCACTGATAAATCCATATCCACTGAATTTATTAATTAGTGACACTGCTTTTTCTATTTCATCTCTTGAAAATTCTGGCTGTGTTTTAATATATGTTTCTAATAACGACATAGGCCCACCTCCTTTTACTGTGTTGGGCTACAAGTTTACATCAACAAGAGAATCAGGAGAAGCAAGCTAGTCCTTTTTTTCTGTTTGAATACAGTATAAAACATTTTTTCTCAATTGAAAAGTGAAAATTATACACTTTTCAAAAAAATTTCATGTAAAATTATACACTTTTCTATTGAAATCAGCAAAATTTCCTATTATAATGATAATATACATTCTTTTATAAAATATCTATTTTTTCTACCGATGCAAATGATATTTATTTTACTTTTTTTGAAAGGAGGTTTCTCACGATGACTGATGTTTCTACTGGATTACGCAATATGATGAAACTACGCAAGTTAACAATCTCTGAATTAGCAGATGAATCCAATATTCCAGAAGATACAATTAAATCAATTCGAAGTGGTAAAACTAGAAATCCAGGAATTCAAACAATCATTCGTCTAGCTGACGCAATGCAATGTAGCATTGATGAACTAATCGGGCATAAGCTTAACAGTACAGAGGAAATGGAGTTCCTTTCTGCTTGGAAAAAATTAGATCAACATGGTCGCAAACTCGTTCAGGCAATTACAGATATTGAAGTATCTGACCGTCATCAAATATCATCTTCCAATCGCCTTATTTCTTGTATTGTATCTTCCAACAATTTAGGAGATGGATTTCTCTATGATAGTTTTCATATTCAAACAATTGAAATCCCATCCAATAGTTTTCCTAATGCTGATTTTTGTATTTATATTAATACCGATTCGCTGTCTCCTATTTATTTTAAAGGAGATATTTTAGCAATCGAAAAGCGTTTCCCTCATAATGGTGAAACTGCAATTTTTATTCATCATAATATCGGTTATATACGCAGATATGAAGTTCAAAGAAATCAAGAACAATTATTGCCATTGCTGCCAGCTTGTAAGACATTAGAAAATCAGCAATTATCAGATTACATTTGCTTTGGTACCGTCCTCGGAATTGTAAAGTTTTCTTCCAAAGAAAATTCTCGACGTCACAATGCAGCTTCTATGATACAATATATTAAACCAAATCTATGAAAGGGCAGTCATATTAAGTTATATACTTAATATGGCTGCCCTTTCTAACGCTTATCTCACCGATAATTTTATATTATTCACTTGCCTGTGTTTGATCTTCTTGAACAGTTACACTATCTTTAGAAGCCAACGTTACGGAAACCGTTCTTTCTTCAAATCCATTTCCGCTTGGATGCTGAACGGTCAATTCTACTGTCTCACCAACTTCATAATAGTTTAATTCTGACCGAAGTGCATTTTTACCATCTACTGAGTTTCCATTTACTGCTGTAATAATATCATAGATGTTTAATCCTGCCTGATCTGCTGGTGATCCTTCTGTAATTTGCTGAATTGAAGCACCCTTTGGATAATTATTGTTTTGAACATAAGTATCGGATATATCAATTACTGTAACTCCAAGATATCCTCTCTTCTCTTCTGCTACTTCTGTTCTTACTTCTTGATTCATCAATTTTGTAATAATCTCTTCCGCAGAGGTAATTGGAATTGCATAGCCAACTCCTTCTACTTCCTCGGCGCTATACTTAGCTGAATTGATACCAATTAATTCGCCATTTGTATTAAATAATCCGCCGCCGCTGTTACCTGGATTAATTGCTGCATCTGTCTGAAGCAATGTTCTCTCATATCCATCAATCGTAACTTTACGATTCAATGCACTAATATATCCTACTGTCGTAGATGTTCCTTCTCCAAGTGCATTACCAATTGCAATAACACCATTTCCTTCTTGACATGCATCGGAATTTCCGATTGTCGCAACTGCAATATTATTCAATGTACCTTCTTGAATATTTTCCAATGGAACTTGAATAACTGCTAAATCCATTGCTTCATCGGTACCCTGTACAATTGCATCTGCTGTTGTACCATCATTAAACTCTACAGAAATGTTTTTGGAAGTTGCACTATAAGTATAAAACCTTAATCCGCTGCTTTCTTCACCACTATCTGCTGCTGTTACATGGTTGTTTGTAACAATCAAAAGCGCCTCATCCGTTTTTCCGACAATCACACCTGAACCATATGCCTGTGCTTCTTGTGTCTGTGTTTGCGATTGACCAGCACCAAAGAACTGACTTAGTGGATCGTTACTAATTTCTGTTGTATATTCCAACGTATTTGTAATTGCAACGATACTTGGCTTTACTTGTTGAACGATACCAGAAACATCCAGAACTTTCAGTCCACTATCAGAAGCAGAAGCAGTATCGGCAGCAGTATCACCACTCTTTGTCAATACTACCTGATTATTTGTCGTTGTGGCAACTTGATCTTTTGTTACAAAATTATTTTTCATGTACTGAATTCCAGCAAAGGCTCCGCCCACTGCTGCACCAACCACAACAAGACCTGCCGCAGCAACTGCTGCTACCCTTTTCATTTTGCTATGATCTTTTTTTCTTTTGTTTTTCTTTCTTTTTACTGGCACATTGGATGGGGATGCCTCTTGATAATAGTCATTCGAGTTTTGATTCGATGTTCCATTATAAAAGGATGTTTCCTGATATGTATCTCCAGTGGATGTATCATCTTGTGTAGAATTGGAATAATCCTCTCTTGATACATGAGTATAACGGTAAACACTTCCCTGTGGCTCCGAGTTGTTTTCTTCGTTTGAAGATTCATTATTATTTATCTGATTGTAAGAATACTCGGATGGTTGCTGTTCATTTGATTGTGTATTTTGTGTATTGTTAAATTCTTCATTATCATTATAACCATTGAACTGATCTGACATAATAATTCCTCCTCATTTACAAACAGTGTGGTTGATCTCCTCACTGTATGAATCTAATCTATAAGGTTAAAATTTACATCGGATGATTCTTTCATCCTTTTGTGCCTACAGTTTATCAATCATTTGTGATAAAATTGTGTTTTATCGCGTAAAAAACTTTGAACAAATTATGTGTCTTTTATGTTCACTGTTTTCTATTTTGTATGTATATAAGAACAATTCCTGCTCCTGCAAATACGACAATTAAAACCCAATAGCTCCATTCATTTTGAACATTTGTTTTGGCTTCTGTATTTTCTAGGCTTTCTTGTTCTTTCCATTGCTTTGTCGATTGTTTTTCTGACTCTGTTGTTTCTTCTTCTGTTTCTACCTCACTTTGCTTTGTTTCCTGTGACGGCTTTGCAGCGGCTAAAATTTGAGCCGACTTAGCCGCTTCTGAATTCTCCACAGCTATTTGTACTTGATGTTGTTCCATAGAAGTTACCTCTGCTGGTATAGTCTGTTGCGAAACTAGTACAGGGTTTTCTGCTTGAGATGAAATTTCCTGGGATGGTACTGTTTGAGCTGGAACTGCTGGCTGCGAAGCCGCTGGCAGCGGATCGGCGGCCGATGTAGGATTAACTGGCTGTGAGGGCTGACTTCCTTCCTCTGGTCTTTCTACAAGACTTCCTTCCTCCGTACCCGTCTCCTGTACAACTGGGTTCTCTACCAAGGAAAAATCAAACTTGGAAAAGGCTTCTTCTTGGGAAGTACGACTAATACAGAAAACTACCCTTCTTGGACTCATTACCCAAACCTCTTGCAGCTTCCATTGTCCCGCTGCCATCTCATCCGTTGTAACACGCTCTCCTATATAAAGTCCAGGCTGCTGCATATTCATATCTACCAAAAAACTCTCTGAAGGTTGTATCGTACTTTGATAATTCAATGCTGTTACAACCCAATCACAAAATTCCTCCTTCAATTGCAGCGCAATATAAAACGGCGCTCTGCGATTTACCCCTGTAGCAGCCACTCTGGATTTTTCTAAATCAAAAACTTCCTCTAAACTCCTTTGCGGCTCTTCCCAAGTGCTTAATTCTGGCGTTGATTCTGTTCCTTCCGAAGTTGGCTCAAGTCCTCCTGAAGTTGATTCCATTCCTTCCGAAGTTGGCTGCATTACTGCTGTTTCACCAGACGGTTCAACCTGTGCCATTACTACTTTACTTTTCGTTGAAGAACAAACAAGAATCACTGTCATAATGATAATAAATAAGCAAATCCATTCTTTCTTCTTATGCATCATTTTCCCTCTCCTTTCCTAAATCTCTATGATTACTCTATAAAAATATTCCGTTATTCAAGACTCACAAGCGAGTCTTAGCGCAGGATTCAGGTCAGCTCCAGCCGACATAATACTTCTCTGAATCTTTTTGCATCTGATAAATCTCTTCACTTTATACTATACTATGGAAGTTTTTTTAATGCAACTATATTATTTAATTGCAGTTGTTTAACTTTTTAATAGATTAGGATACCAATTAGCAGCAGTCGTTTTACAGTATAAAAAAACAGGTAACACAGTTCTTTCTCCATGCTACCTGTTTCTTTCAAAACTTGTAAGTGTCTACATCATGATAATCTTATCTTCTCCAGCAGATCATGAATTTATCCGCCAGAGAAGGTGAGCTGTCATTATAATATTTTACATTGTTTCAAAAAATTGAATTAATTTTTCTAAATCTTCTTTTTCTGTAATTCCGTCACAAACAATCTGTATTTTATCCATATATTTAATGGATGCTGACATCAAATCTAATACTGCTCCTGGATCAATTTCCTTTCCATTTGCAATTAATGTAATTTTTGAATTACATTGAGAAGCGATCCGTGTCAGCTTTGCCGCAGGACGAGCATGAATTCCCATCTCATCCCTGACCGATACAACTTTGGATACCATAATACTTCCCCTTTCTTCCTAATCATTTCAGGCAGTTTCTTCTATTGTATCGGTTTTTTTCTAAAATCTCAAGATTATTTTACTCCAAAATGTTCAAACAAAATCTTTTCTGCTTCTACATTCCAGAGACCCTTGTGAGCTTTACAAGAATCTGACAGTTTCTTAAATAAAGGATCTGTCTTTCCAAGTTCTTCAAAATCATCCAATGCAGTTAATGGCATATTAAACTGTGTATAGGTCAACTTCTTTCCACCTGGAATACTTGGAAGATTTTTAGTTGCTTCTGCAATACTGTCAATTCCTCCTACATGGGTAACCATAACTGCCGGTTCAATTGCACCTTTGGCTGCCAAGGTATTTGCTTCAATTAAATCATCTGTATTTCCACCCGTTGTTCCTAAAATATGTGTACTTGTATAATGTACATTATAAAGGTTAATATCTGCTTTAAATTGATTATCCGTAGGTCCTGCAAAGAAGTTCATACATCCGTCAAATGCTAATAATTGATCTGCCATTTCCGCAACTTGACGAATTGGTACATAAACAAATACATCATCGTATCCATGACCTTCTGTAATTTCCATCAATTCTGCAATTGGATCTTGCATCTTTGCAGTATTTACATAATAAAGCTCTACGCCATTTTCTTTTGCATGTTCTTCTGGAATTACTTCTTTTGCACGTGCAATCTTATCATCGCTTACATCCGTTACAACAATTCGTTTTGGCTTATTTTCAAACTGAATTCCGTAGCTAACTGCACCCAATCCCATTGGGCCACAGCCGCCCATAATTAAAATATTTCCGCCTTCTTTTGTTCCCATTGCATGGTTGTAATTCTTTTTATTTGTATGATAATTTGCATGATATCCACCGATAATACAGCTCATTGGTTCTCCAAGAGATGCCTGGAAATAGGCTTCTCCATCATAATTTAATAAGCAGCCCAATTCCATTACTTCATGAGGAATTACACAATAAGTACAAGCTCCGCCGAAAAATTCATAGGAATATCCTGGAGATGCTAAACTACCCTTATAATTTAAAGCTGGCTGCAATGCAAACTTCTGACCAACCTTAAACTGATCCTGCCACTTTGCTCCAACTTGAACAATATCTCCAGAAAATTCATGTCCAACAATAATTGGATTTGTATCTATATTTTGAGGTGCACGTTTATGTTTCTTGCCTTGTTTTACTAATTTATAAGTTGACATACAAATACTGTCACTCATTACCTTTACTAAAATCTCATCCTCTTTTATTTCTGGCAATTCAAACTCTTCTAAACGTAAATCATCCATTCCATACATTCTAACTGCTTTTGTTATCATTATTTTTACCTCCTAATGAATCTAATTTGTGATATGTTTACTACCTTCTAATTTTAACCTATATTATAAAACTTCTAATGTTACCTTTTTATATAACTCATCCACCAATTCTCTTGTTGGCGGCTTTGTTCCAATTGTTGTTACAGCTCCTGCCGAAACCGCAATTCCCATTTTCACTCGCTCTTCCAAGCTCATTTTCTTATCCCATCCATACGATAATGCAGCTACCATCGCATCTCCTGCACCTACGGTAGAATGTGCTTTTACGGAAAGTCCTGCACAGCGAATTACACGATCTTCCGTTACAAATAACGCTCCCATCTGTCCAAGAGAAACCGCCACAAATGGAATTCCCTTTTTAATTAATTTCTGTGCCATTGAAATAATTTCTTGCTCGCTTGCACGATAATCCAGTTGGAATAATTCTTCCAATTCTGCACGGTTTGGTTTAATCATATCTGGTTTGGCTTCCAACGAATTTACAAATAACTCTCCATCTGCATCTAAAAATACTTTTGCTCCTTTTTTATGTACGGTTTCAATCATTTTTTTATAAATTGTCTTATCCATACCAGATGGAATACTTCCTGCCAAAACAAAGAGTGTATCTTCACTTGCGTAATGTTCTAGTTTTTGAATTAATTCATTAATCTTTTCCTCACTAACAATTGGTCCTGGCTCATTTAGTTCGGTTACTTCTCCGGCAGCTTCTACCACTTTCATATTGGTTCTCGTTTCCCCGTCTACTACTACAAAGTCAGTAGGAATTCCATACTCTTTTAAAACTTTTTCAATTACTTCTCCTGCCGTTCCTCCGATAAAGCCAGTTGCAATTGTATCCAATCCCAATTCTTTAATTGTTTTTGATACATTAATTCCTTTTCCGCCTGCATCTAAAACAACTCTTTTGATTCGATTTAAACCGCCACGTTCCATCCGTTCAATATCCACTGTTTTATCAATTGCAGGATTCATTGTTACTGTTACAATCATTCCTATTCCACTCCTTTTAATGTATCATAAATTTCGTCCACACTACTCCGAACCAACTGGTCTACAGCTTCTGGAGTGCTCATCTTAATTGCAATATTGGATAAGATGGCCAGATGATCATCTCCTGTTCCTGCAATTCCGATAACTAATTTTACATCTTCGCCATCCCAATCCGTCCCATCTGGGAAAATCATAACTGCAATTCCAGAAGCTTTAATTTCTTTCTTTGCTTCTTCTACTCCATGTGGAAGTGCAATTCCATTTCCAATATTCGTAGCAAATGTTTTCTCTCTTTCAATCATTGCATCTACATAGTCTGGTTTTACATATCCACTATCTACTAATATCTGTCCAACAGCACGAATTACATCATTTTTCTGCATTCTCTTGCAGTTTGTTCTAATATTTTCTTTTAATAATTTATCAGTAGCATCAATCCAATCTTGCATAGTCATTGTTTTTCTTTTTAATGCGTTTATTTCAGCAATATCAAGATATGCAGATACTAATCGATTTAAAATCTGTAATTC
>OERR01000049.1_pt1 | contig 33156 bp, 26 predicted proteins | sample 1540051 | NCBI WGS metagenome assembly OERR01 (sample SAMEA3891884, study PRJEB23780) | metagenome | biome: terrestrial biome; feature: animal house; material: Caecal content | place: Italy | collected 2015-05-05 | reverse complement strand
ACTTAATATTTCCAATATCACGATATACAAAAGAAAAGTACCGTCTTTGACTAGAATCTATTTGGATTTTGCGTCAATGTTCGGTACTTTCTTCTTAATTTGTGATATACCATCCCGTGAAATCTTTCATCCGTTATGATGAAAAGAAATTTGTATTATTATAAACAAAAAAAATAAAAATCAGGTTGACTTTTCTGAGGCAACATTTATAATGGAAGTGTCATGTATATAGTATACATTAAAGTAATGTTAAAAATAATAAAGGTTACTTTGAATAAGATTGGGCATACTGTTAATAGGAAAGAAAATAATCTTTAGCTTATTCTACATTAACATTATGATTATTGTAAGGAATTCGATATTTTTCTTACAAAGGACAGAAGAGAAAACTTGTTTTGGAGGATAGAAAAGTGAAAAATCCTAAAATTGCAGAAATGTTAAAACAATGTCGAAAGATGAATCATCTCACAGTAATGGAGGTATCAGAACGTTTAAAGGCGAATGGTATTTTTGCTGCGCCGAAAACCGTTTATGGGTGGGAAAGTGGACAAACACAACCAACAGCCAATACGCTTTTAGTTTTATGTTGTATGTATCATATTGATGATGTCCTGAATACATTTGGTTATAAAGAAGAAGATGGAGTTTTGATTTTAAGCAATGAAGAAAAACAATTGATTCGCTCTTATCGAAGTGCTCCAGAAATGCAGCAGGCTGTAAAGAAACTTTTGTCTATGTAGTTTAGTGTGAAGAAAGGTCTTGTTGACCAATGGGAGCAATAATTCAGAATAAATACTGACGGGAGAATAATCATGAGAAAATATCGAAAAAAATTAATAGGTATATGGATAGGAATTGCTGTAAGCGCAGCAACGGTATTTGTACCAGTTACAGCCTCTGGAACAGAGTCTGGGGAAGAAAAATTATATGAAGATGAATCATTGATTGAGGGAGAAGTAATAGAAAGTGGAGCATTGGTAGAGCCAGGCGTTCCAGCTACTACACAGACAACACCAGAACAGACGACGCCAGAGCAGACGACACCAGAGCAAACGACACCAGAACAAACGAAGCCAGAACAAACGACACCAGAACAAACAACACCAATACAAACGACACCAGAACAGACGACGCCAATTCAAACGACACCAGAACAGACGACGCCAATTCAAACAACGCCAGAACAGACGACGCCAGAGCAGACGACACCAGAACAAACAACGCCAGAGCAAACAACACCAATACAAACGACACCAGTACAAACGACGCCAGAGCAGACGACACCAGAACAAACGAAGCCAGAACAGACGACACCAGTACAAACGACGCCAGAACAGACGACGGAGGAAGATCCAATAACTGTTTCATTGTTTAATGGTAAAACATTAGAAATTGAAAGGGATATTGATGAGTCGAAAGTACCAGATGAATTTGATATTGTAACGTATAGTTATAAAGGAAAAGAAATTGAAATTGCGGAATCCAAAAGTGGGTTGATTCTTTTTTACCTAAAGGATGATGGAGAAACAGCAAACTTTTATGTTTATAATGAGGGAAAAGATAGCTGTATTCCGTTTGTGAAAATAAATTCTTCCTCTGATGAATACATATTTTTGGATTTAGAGGAAGGTTCTGAACTATTAGAAGGGCTGGAATCTACAAAAATTTCCGTTAATGGAAAAACATTACCATCTTGGAAACCAACAGAAGGAGAAACTCCAAAGGAAGATTATATTGTTTATTTGATTAACCAAGAAAATGTGAGAAGTTTATATCATGTAAATATTGAGACAGGAGTGATTGAATCTTATTACGGACAAAGTTTAGATCCAGCGGATGCAGAATCAGGAGAATCGGGAAGCAGTGAAATAATTGGTGGAGATTCTGTTTTACAAGAAGATACAAGTGACCGAGATGAATTACTAAGAAAAATTGCTATTTTTGGAGGAGGAGCAGTTGGAATTACTGTTTTAATTATTGCAGGAATTCTATTATATCGTTATCTGAAAAAGAAAATGGATCAGCCAGAAGATGAAGAGGATGAATTATATGACGATGAGTTATATGAAGATGGAGAAGATGACTATGAGGATGACGAAGAAGAATTAGATCCAGATGAAGCAATTGAAAGAGAATTAGCTGCTTTAGAGCAAGAAGAATGGAATAAAGTTAGCCAGGAAGAAGAAAATTCTACAGAAGAATTTCAAGAATCTGGGGAAGATTCTGATACGCAAGAGGAAATAGATATGGATTCTTTAAATAAGACGTTTAATGATTTGGCATCAAAGAAAGAAGCAGATTTACAGCCAGACGTGGAAACAGAATCATCAAAGGACGAAGAAAAACCTTTAAAACGAAACTTGAAACAGGTATTGGAAGACGATGATGATTTTGAAGTAACTGATTTTCGAGATTAAATAATATTGGGGTCAAAATATCATTTGACCCCAATATCATTTTATAAATGCGAGTGAGAAATGGGGCTTCCCTTAGAAGATTGGGTCTAAGGGAAGTCTTTTATCTCATAGGAAATATTATTGTTAAAACATTAAATAATCCTAAAAATGTAAATCTATAAATGCTGTTGAAAATTTTTATAATAAACTTAAAATTAGTACTAGCATTTTCATAACATTTGTGCTAGAATAAGTATAACAATAATGAAACAATAGGAGTAAATTAATTGCTGCATAAACAAAATGATTGTAGGTGAGAATATGGTACTAAAAATTGATTTTAATAGTGATGAAGCAATTTATATTCAGCTTCGTAATCAAATTATTATTGGAATTGCTACAGAAGAGATTCGCAATGGGGATTCCCTTCCATCGGTAAGAGAATTAGCAAATCATATTGGGATCAATATGCATACTGTAAATAAGGCCTATTCTGTTTTAAAGCAGGAGGGGTTTGTAAAAGTAGATCGTAGAAAAGGAGCAGTAATTTGTATTGACATTGATAAATATGAAGCATTACAGGAATTGAAACAAGAAATGAGAGTTTTGCTTGCAAAAGCACATTGTAAAAATATTTCACGTGGAGAAATACATCAGATTATAGATGAAATTTTTGATGCATATTTTACGCCAGATCGGGAAAAAAGATGAGGAGGTTTCTATATGTTGTGTGAAAAATGTAAAATTCGAGAAGCGAACATTATTTTAACGGAAGTGGTAAATGGAATAAAAACAGAGCATAATTTGTGCAGCCAATGTGCATCTCAGACACAATTAAAACCATTTTTAGATGGGGACTTTCCGTTTGCAAAAATGTTGTCTGGAATTCTTGGACTTCAATCAGAAGCAATCGATGAACAAACAGAAAAAATGAATCAATTAGTCTGCCCAACTTGTCATACGACTTATGGAGATTTTATAAAAAATAGTCGATTTGGCTGTGCAGATTGTTACGATACATTTGGATTGTTATTAGATAATAATATGAAGAAACTGCATGGCAATGATACTCATGTTGGAAAACGTCCAAAGTTTCAGCCATCAGAAAAATCTTATGAAAAAACAGTAGCTTATGAGAAGGAAAGAGAGGATCAGCAAGAACAATTGGAAATTTTACAGTCACGCTTGCAGGAAGCAATTCGAGAAGAAGAATATGAATCTGCTGCCAGATATCGTGATGAGATTAAACTTTTGAAAGAAAGGATGAATGCTGATGCATAAATGGTATGAAAATCAAGAAGACTCTTTGGCTGTTGTAGTTGCAAGCCGCATTCGCATACTTCGTAATTTTAAATCCTATTTATTTCCAACACGTTTGACAAATGAGCAGAAAAGTGATTTATCCATATTAGTAGAGGATAAATTAAATCAACTTCCAGTTGTACTAGAAAAAAAATTTGAAAATTATATGTTGAATGAAATATCAGATACGAATAGGACTGCTTTAAGAGAGCGTCAAGTAATCAATAAATTTTCAAGTGAAAATAAAGCTGGAGTTGGGTTAATTCTTTCAGAGGATGAATCAGTTAGTTTGACAATTAATGGAATGGACCATCTGCGTATGCAAATTTCCCGTTGTGGAATGGAATTGGATGAAGTTTGGCAAGAAATGAATCAGTTAGACGATTTTGTAAATAAACAATTTGAGTATGCATTTCATGAAAAATTTGGATATATGACTGTATATCCTACAAATGTAGGAACTGGAATGAGAGCCTATTTAATTTTGCATTTACCGATGCTTTCCAGCAGTAAACGCTTTCGTGCATTATTGAATGAGATTAGCCGTTACGGAGTAACCGTAAAAGGAGCGTTTGGGGAAGGCCAGGACAATGATGGAAATATGTTTGTTCTCTATAATCAAAAAACGCTTGGCTTATCGGAAAAAGATATTATTCAAGTTCTTACAAAGGTGGCAAGACAGTTGGCAAGCCAAGAAAAGGCAGTACGTCGTCAAGTGCTTACGACACATCGTTTGGAATTGGAAGATAGTATTTATCGTTCTTATGGAACATTGAAATATGCCAAAAATCTATCTTTGAAAGAAACAATTGATCATTTGTCACAAATTCGGTTGGGGCAAGAAGAGGGATTATTATCCTTTAAAGAACCATGTAATTGTTATAAAATGATGCTTGGTGTTCAAAATGCTAATTTACAAACGTATTGGGATCGTCAAATAGAAGAAAAGGCTTTAAATAGAGCAAGAGCCACCTACATTCAGAGACAGATTCCTGAATTAAGGGAGGAGTAAAAATCTGGAAGATTTGTTTTTGGATAGAAGGATAAGGGTTGAAGAGGAGAACAGATCGCTGAGAGGAGAAGAATTATGATGAATCGTTTTACAAAAAAAGCAATGGATGCTTTAGCCTGTGCAGAGGAGGCTGCAAAGGAGTTGGGGCATTCTTATATCGGAACGGAGCATATTTTAATCGGTTTAATTCAAGAAGGAACTGGTGTTGCTGCCAAAATTTTAGAAAGTTATCAAGTAACAGAAGAGAAAGTAATCAGTCTTGTGGAACAACTCATTAATCCAGCACAGCCAGTGACAGTGGAAGAAGTGGGAGGTTATTCTCCTACTGCGGTAAAAGTATTGAATAATAGCTATATTGAGGCAAGGCGCTTTAAAAGTCAATTGATTGGAACGGAACATATTTTAATTGCCATTTTAAAAATATCCGAATGTTCGGCTACTCGTCTAATTAATACAATGAATGTAAATATTCGAAAGATGTATGTCGATTTGCTGGTAGCCATGGGACAGGATAGTGGCGTTTATAAAGAAGAGATGTTAGGAAGTATGACATCGACTAGGGGAAATTCTAAAACTCCAATTTTGGATCAGTATAGCAGAGATTTAACCGAAATGGCAAGAGAAGGGAAATTAGACCCTGTAATTGGACGTCAGCAAGAAATCGGAAGGGTAATTCAAATTTTGAGCCGCCGTACGAAAAATAATCCATGTCTGATTGGAGAACCTGGAGTTGGAAAAACGGCAATTGCGGAGGGATTGGCAAGTCAGATTGTCACAGGGAATGTGCCTGAAACGATTCGAGAAAAACGAGTTGTGACGTTGGATTTATCTGGCATGGTAGCTGGTTCCAAATACCGTGGAGAGTTTGAAGAAAGAATTAAAGGAATTATTAATGAAGTCAGAAATGATGGTCAAGTGCTATTATTTATTGATGAGATCCATACAATTATCGGAGCAGGAGGGGCAGAAGGAGCAATGGACGCTTCTAATATTTTAAAGCCATCGCTTGCGAGAGGAGAAATTCAGATTATTGGAGCTACTACTGTAGATGAATATCGGAAACATATTGAAAAGGACGCAGCATTGGAGCGTCGTTTTCAGCCTGTTATGATTGAAGAGCCAACGGAAGAGGAATCGATTGCGATTTTAAAAGGATTGAGAAAGGCTTACGAAGAACATCATCATGTGCAAATTACTGATAGTGCGTTACAGGCAGCAGTGAAACTTTCTACTCGTTATATTAATGATCGATTTTTGCCAGACAAGGCAATTGATTTAATTGATGAAGCTGCTTCTAAAGTTCGTTTAGCATCTTATGTACAGCCAAAAGAAATTAAAGTATTGGAAAATGATATTGAGGCATTAAATAAAACAAAAGAAGAAGCAATTAAAAAAGAAGCATTTGAAAAAGCTGCTGAAATAAAGAAAAAACAGGAACGCAAGAGAGAGAAGATGCAAAAACTTCTGGCAAAATGGGAAAGAGATAAGAAAAATAAACGTCCTGAAGTTGGAGAAGATGAAATTGCAGATATTGTATCTGATTGGACGAAAATTCCAGTGAAGTCTTTAGAGGAAGGCGAAGCACAGCGATTAAAACAGTTGGAATCTATTTTGCACCAGAGAGTGGTAGGACAAGAAGAAGCGGTAAGTGCAGTTTCAAAAGCAATTCGCCGTGGCCGTGTTGGACTGAAAGATCCAAAAAGACCAATTGGTTCGTTTCTTTTCCTTGGTCCGACTGGTGTTGGAAAGACAGAGTTGTCAAAAGCATTGGCAGAAGCAATGTTTGGAACAGAAAATGCAATGATTCGTGTTGATATGTCCGAATATATGGAGAAGCACAGTGTGAGCAAATTAATTGGTTCTCCTCCAGGATATGTTGGATATGAAGAAGGAGGCCAATTAAGCGAAAAAGTGAGAAGAAATCCATATTCTGTCTTATTATTTGATGAGATTGAGAAGGCTCATCCAGATGTATTTAATATTTTGCTTCAGGTTTTGGATGATGGACAGATTACGGATGCACAAGGACGGAGAATTAACTTTAAAAATACGGTTATTATTATGACTTCTAATTGTGGTGCAGAAAACATTGTTGCTCCAAAGAGATTGGGATTTGGAACGGTGGAGAATGAAAAAGAAAGCTATAACTATATGAAGGGACGTGTTATGGATGAGGTGAAACGTTCCTTTAAGCCAGAATTTTTAAATCGTATTGATGAAATTATTGTGTTCCATCCACTTAATAAATCTCATATGAAAAATATTGTGGATATTATGCTGAAGGATTTGATAACAAGAAGCAAAGAACAGATGAACTTAAATTTAGGAGTTTCAGAAGAAGCAAAAGAATTCTTGATTGAGAAGGGATACGATGAAAAATATGGCGCAAGACCGCTTCGTCGTACAATACAGAACGAGATTGAAGATGCGTTAGCAGAAGAAATTCTGGATGGCAAGATACAAGAAGGAAATACGATAGAAGTAAGGAAAGAAGGAGAAAAACTTCAATTTCTGCCAGTTACCCCTAACAATAAGTAAAGAATCTTCGTTGACTCCTCTAAAAAAATCAGAAAAAGATGAAAAAAAACTAAAAATATACTGGAAATTTTAAGAGATTTATATTATAATAAAAAAGTAAGAAGAGAACTTTTTTCTTAAATATAGCAACTATTAATGAATCGCTGAATGAATGTAAAACGAATTGCTTTTGGTGTAAAAACGAAAAAAGGGGTTCGTTTTACGAAAAAGAGGAAGAGCAGGAGGATAAGTTCATGTCAGTAATTACAGAGTTAATTCGTGTAGAGGCAAATGGGGCCATCAGTTTTGGGAATTACGAATTGGATCAAAAATCAAAGATTTCAGATTTTGAGTATAATGGGGATTTATACAAAGTAAAAACTTTTAAAGAGATTACAAAACTAGAACGTAATGGCATGTTTGCCTATGAATCGGTTCCTGGAACAACTGTAACAAACTATAAAAGGACAGAAGATACCGTATCGTTTGAAGCAGAGGGAATTGCAGATACACAAGTAATTATCGGTGTGGAAGATGATACGGAATACTCGATTATTATTAATGGGGTAAAGATTGATGAATTTGAGACAAACTTAAGTGGAAAATTAGTAATTAGTTTGGACTTGAGTGAAGGAAAGAAAGCAACCGTAACTGTTGAGAAATTATAATTGTTTCGGGAAAGAGGAATTCGTAAAATCTCTTTCTAACATAATGAGATAAGGAAGAAGCATTCCATTTGATGAATCAAACGGAATGCTTCTTCCATGCATTGATCAGATTGGGAGGAAATTATGGCAAAAGCAAGGTCAACGATGTTTTTCTGTAAAGAATGTGGGTATGAATCAAGTAAATGGCTTGGGCAATGTCCTGGATGCCGTCAGTGGAATACAATGGTGGAAGAACCAGTAGTAAAAAAGAATTCTTCAACTGTAAAAATAGAGAGGAGCAGTCGTCAGCCAACTCAATTAGGAGAAATTTCTATCAAAGAAGAGGAACGTACGAGCACTGGTATGAAGGAATTGGATCGTGTGCTTGGAGGAGGGATCGTGGCAGGCTCTCTTATGTTGGTAGGAGGAGATCCAGGAATCGGAAAATCAACGTTATTGCTGCAAGTATGTAAAAACCTTTCTGAACGGGGGCATAAAATCCTTTATATTTCAGGAGAAGAGTCTTTAAGACAGATCAAAATGAGAGCAAATCGTATGGGCAGTTTTAGCGGAGAATTGCTTTTGTTATCTGAGACAAATTTAGATGTGATTTCTCAAGTCATTACTGAGCAAAAACCAGAACTGGTAATAATTGATTCTATCCAAACAATGTATCGGGAAGACGTTTCTTCTGCACCTGGAAGTGTGAGTCAAGTAAGGGAATCTACTAATGTATTAATGCAGCTTGCAAAGGGATATGGGATTTCAATGTTTCTTGTAGGGCATGTAACGAAAGAAGGCGTTGTGGCAGGTCCACGAGTGTTGGAGCATATGGTGGATACCGTGCTCTATTTTGAAGGAGATCGGAATGCAGTTTATCGAATTTTAAGAGCAGTAAAAAATCGATTTGGATCTACCAATGAGATCGGAGTTTTTGAGATGATGCAAGAAGGGTTAGTAGAAGTAGAAAATCCCTCTGCCTATATGTTAAATGGCAGACCAAAGGGAGCTTCTGGTTCAGTTGTAACTTGTGCAATGGAAGGAAGCAGACCATTACTTTTAGAAATACAGGCATTGGTCTGTAAAACAAACTTTGGAATGCCGAGAAGAACAAGCGCTGGCACCGATTATAATCGTATTAATTTACTTATGGCAGTATTGGAAAAACGAATTGGATTGAGGCTTTCTGAGTGTGATGCGTATGTGAATATTACGGGTGGAATGAAAATTAACGAACCATCTTTGGATTTAGCAATTGTAATGGCAATTGTATCCAGTTACTGGGATCGTCCAGTGAAAGAAGATTATTTCATTATTGGTGAAGTTGGTCTCTCTGGAGAAATTCGTGGGATTAGTATGCCGCAGCAGAGAATAAATGAAGCAAAGAAAATGGGATTTACTGGATGTATTTTGCCTGCTGTCTCAATAGAAGGACTGATTATTCCAGACGGATTTTGCTGTATTGGAGTTCGAAGTGTACAAGATGCAATTCAACAAATCAATTATCAATAGAAATGAAAAATATAAGAAAAACAGATTTGCAGGTAGCCTTTTGTGAATGATTGTGATATAATAACCAGGTAATAGGTTAATTTTGTAAAAAAATGGAGGATTTCATGTCAAATATTATTCAAAGATTTATGGACGAATTACCACAGAGCCAATTATTAGGAGTTGCAATTGCAATTATTGTGATTGGTTTGCTTATCTGTTTTTTTGGCTATAAGCTTATGAGGGTTGGGATTACTGTAATTGGTTTCTCAATTGGATTTTTTATTACCGCATTTATGGTAAATTATTTTACCAATAATAACTGGATTACATTTCCAGCGGCGATTATTGTAGGGTTGCTCATTGCTTTTGCTGCGTTTCGATTATATGAAATGGGTATCTTTCTTGTATGCGGAGTATGTACTACATTAACAGTATTTTCGCTGTTATCCAGTTACGATACATGGTGGATTTACATAATTGTAATTGCAGCAGGTATATTGGCAGGCGTATTGGCAGTTTTGTTTATTAAGCCAGTATGTATTTTTGTAACAGCAATGAGTGGAGGAATTATTACAGTACTGGAAGTGTGTCAAAAACTTCAATTTAATTATACAATTGTAATATTTGTTGTAGGAATTTTATTGGGGATTATGGGAATGACATTTCAGACATCACTCGAAAAAAGAAAGAACTAACCATACAGTTTTACTTTTATAAATAATTTTAAAATCCCCGCTTTAGAGAAGCGGGGAAATTCATATATAAGAAGAGGATGATGATTTGAAACAGAGAAGAAGAACAAAAAAAAAGAAAAAGAGAATTGTTAGAATACCATGGATTCATAAAGTTCCGATGGATTATAATTTGTTGTTTGCTCTTATCTTTTTAATTGTGTTTGGTATTATTATGATATATAGTGCGAGCTATTATAATGCAAGTCAAGTATACGGGATTGCTGGATATAGCTTTGCAGTTCAGCAAGCCAGAGCTGCGGTGATCGGAATTGTTGGAATGTTGTTGATTTCTATGATTGATTATCATGTATGGGAAAAGTTATCGTTTTTGGGGTTTCCAATCTCATTTCTACTAATTTTGCTATTAAAAACGCCGCTTGGATCAGAGTCGCATGAAGCTACCCGTTGGTTACAGATTGGTCCGATTAATTTTCAAGTTGCAGAACCTGTAAAGCTGCTTATGATTTTGTTTTTAGCTGCATTTATAAAGAAATATCCAGTTCGGCATTTGCCAAATATTTTAAGAGTAGGATTTTGTTCCCTCCTTATTAGTGGGATGATCTTTGTTATTTCTGATAATATGAGTACTGCCATTATTATTATGGGAATTTCGATTTTGTTAATTTTTCTTTCTCATCCAAATATGAAATACTTTGCAATGGCAGCTGGGATTTTGCTTGCAGTTATAGTTGTGGCGGTTATTGGGATTGAATTATTCATGGATGGAAGCTCGGGAGGATTTCGTGTAACCCGTATTTTAGCATGGCTGCATCCAACTGATCCAGCCTATGCAAGCGGAGTAGCATTACAGGCATCACAGGCGTTTTATGCAATCGGCTCAGGCGGTTTTTGGGGAAGAGGATTAGGACAAAGTCTTATAAAATTTAAGATGCCAGAACCCCATAATGATTTTATTTTAGCGATTATTGCAGAAGAACTAGGTGCATTTGGAGTTTTATTATTATTCTTCTTATTTATATACTTGTTGTATCGTTTGTATCATATTGCGCAAAGTGCAATGGACTTATATGGAAGACTAATTGTAACAGGTGTATTTTGCCAAATTGCAATTCAAGTTGTTTTAAATGTAGCAGTTGTGACAAGTGTAATACCTACGACAGGAGTAACGCTACCGTTTATTAGTTATGGAGGAGCATCCATTTGTTTCCTTTTGGCTGAATTTGGATTAGTGTTTAGCGTGGACAAATATTCCAGAGATCAGGAAATAAAACGCAGAGCACGCAGAAAGATTGAACGGCAATGGGAAAACGAATTGGGAGGTAGTTATGATACATAAGGGAATAGAATTTGCAATACGTGCGCATGGGCAGCAGAAAAGAAAAGGTTCGGATCTTTTGTACATTGTACATCCATTTGAAACAGCACTTATTTTATCTCAAGCTGGGGCAAGTGAAACACTGATTTGTGCAGGACTTTTGCACGATACATTGGAAGATACCGATGTAACTTACGAACAGTTACGAAAAGAATTTGGTGCAGAAGTGGCAGATCTCGTTTTGAGTCGCTCAGAAGATAAAGAAAAAACTTGGGAAGAAAGAAAGTCAGTCACTGTAAATAAAATCCAGTCTTTAAATTATGAACAAAAGTTGCTGCTTTGTGCGGATAAGCTTTCCAATATGAGAAGTATTGCAGCAGACTATCAGGCAGTGGGGGAGAGACTTTGGGAACGGTTTCGAAGAGGACGTGAAGCTCAAAAGTGGTATTATGGAGCAATTATAACAGAACTAACTCAGCTGGCAGAATTGCCGATGTATCAGGAGTTGAAAAAACTATATCAGTCTATATTTGAAAAAATAGTTTGTGAAAATGACATTTTAGAAAAGGACTTATAAAAACTGTCTATGATCTTGCCTAAAACTTCTATTTCTTGATAAACACTCCGTGAAGATGCACAAGGATTCGGAAAAGTATTATAGGTACCGATCCGAATCCTGCGCTAAGACTGGAGAAAGAAAAATAAAAACTAATATTAGACTTTTTAATGTTTCTTTTTTGGTTTTTGCTTCTTCTTTTTTTGACTTTGTAATTCAAGATACTGTTTCAATTCATTTAACTCTGTATTATAATGCTTGGATGTTGCATGTGGATTTCCACGTAGAAGCTTTTTCTTAAATATTGTGATCCGTTTTTTGCGCTGAAGATATAATTGTTTGTATTTTTCAAAAGTTTGCTTATTTTGTTCCAATTCTTTCCGCTGTTCTTCGGTTAGATCACTAATATAATCATTTAGTCGTTTTAAGTTATTTGTGATAATCGTACGTAATTCAGAAGAGCGATTAATTGTGGATTCTTTTAGTTCATCAATTCGTTCCCCAATTCGATCGCCAGTTTCTTTAAACTCATCAATTCGTTCTCCAATTCGATCGCTTGTTCCATCTAGAACAGTATCCAAACGACTGCGTAGATGTTCTAATTGTTCCTTGGCCTTTGTCATATCTTCTAATAAATGACGCAGATCCATGGCTTCTTGGAACGAACGAATTGAATCTGTAATAAAAATAATGGAAATAACGATATCTGTAACTATTAGTACAAAATTGGGAAGTAACGATACAAAATATTGAACTGGTTTATGGCCATATCGAGTTAAAATAACAGTAAAAACTCCCCAACAAAGCGAAGAAGATAGACAAATCTGTCCTTGAAAATTAAATGGCTGATTACTATAATCCCAGTATCGAACTTTAAATAGGCTTTCCATGCACACACCAGTTATATATTCCAGCAGAGTGGCGCCAACGAAACCTGCAAGAAAAGTTAAGAAAATATTATTGGAAAAAGGCATTGCTGCAACTAACATAACGAGGGCACCTGTTCCATAAATAGGGAGGTAAGGACCTCGAAGAAATCCTCGATTGACCCAGTGGTGAGTGCGAACAGAAACAAAGCAAGATTCCCAAAGCCATCCGATAAAGCAGTATATATAAAAATACAGTAGCCATGTAAAAAAAGTATCCAAAATAAACCTCCATATTATTTTATATTATTTTTGAAAAGTGTACTATAGTTCTGAAACCTCGTCAACTAATTTTTTAATTCTGTTATCCTGCTGCACAATTCAATGGTAATTTTGGATGATTCGTTTCTATATTTCTGGTTGATTTTTTCCCTATTTATGATATACTTAAATGCAGATATAACTATTTAGTCCATAAATAATACAAATAAAAATGTCTTATGTCTATTTCAAAGAAGATTAAATAGTTGATTTAGATAATGATTAAATGAGGGAATACTTATGGAAAAGAAACGAAGAGTTTTATTAAAATTAAGTGGAGAAGCTTTGGCTGGTGAAAAAAAGACAGGATTTGATGAAGCTACAGTAAAAGAAGTGGCACGCCAGGTAAAATTATCTGTAGACCAGGGAGTAGAAGTTGGAATTGTCATTGGAGGAGGAAATTTCTGGAGAGGACGCTCAAGTGATGCAATTGATCGTCCAAAGGCAGATCAAATTGGTATGCTGGCTACGATTATGAATTGTATCTACGTTTCAGAAATTTTCCGTTCTGTAGGTATGCAGACCGAGATTTTTACACCATTTGTTTGTGGATCGATGACAAAACTGTTCTCCAAAGATGAGGCAAATGCGGCATTTCAGGCAGCAAAAGTAGTCTTTTTCGCTGGAGGAACTGGACATCCATATTTTTCAACCGATACAGGAATTGTATTGCGTGCAATTGAAATGGAAGCAGATATTATTTTGCTTGCGAAGGCAATCGATGGCGTATATGACAGCGATCCGGCAAAGAACCCAGAAGCAAAGAAATATGATGAGATTTCTATTCAGCAGGTTGTGGATAATCGTCTGGCTGTAATTGATTTGACAGCATCCATTATGTGTTTGGAAAATCATATGCCGCTTGCAGTATTTGGGCTAAACGAAGAGAATAGTATTACAAATGCAATGAATGGTGTAATTACGGGTACTATTGTAACCGCATAAATAATAGATTGGAGAGAGTTAGAAATATGAAAGAAAAAATAGCAGTTTATGAAGAAAAAATGAAAAAAACTTGTCATGCACTGGATGAAGAATTTGCTACAATTCGTGCTGGGCGTGCAAACCCAAATGTTTTAAATAAAATTATGGTAGATTATTATGGAGTGCCTACTTCCATGCAGCAAGTTGGAAATATTTCTGTTCCAGAGCCTCGTATGATTCAGATTCAGCCATGGGAAAAATCTTTAATTAAAGCAATTGAAAAAGCAATTTTAGCATCTGATCTTGGAATTACTCCTACCAATGATGGAAAAGTAATTCGTCTAGTTTTTCCAGAACTGACAGAAGAACGCAGAAAGGCTCTTGTAAAAGATATTAAAAAGAAAGGTGAAGGATCAAAGGTTGCAATTCGTAATATTCGTCGTGATGCAAATGAAGCATTTAAGAAGCAAAACAAAGCAAACGAGATTACAGAAGATGATTTAAAAGAAGCGGAAACAAAAGTTCAAAAACTTACGGATAAATATATCACAGAGATTGACAAAGCAGTTGAAGCAAAATCCAAGGAAATTTTAACCGTTTAATTATACGGATGAAAATAAATAATGCATCATTATGGGGGTAGGTGGAAGCCTGCCCCTTTTGTATGATAAGTCTGGCAAGCGGTCGTAGTGTTTTGTTTGTTGGGCAAATGGTACTGCATTGCAGTAATCGAGTAGGAGAAAAATCATTGAGTGTGGGTTCTATTTCGCAATCAGTGGGCTAAAATGTTATTAATGAGAGGTACTAATATGGAACAATTAAAAATTCCAGAACATGTGGCAATTATTTTAGATGGAAATGGACGTTGGGCAAAAGCGCATAATCTGCCTAGAAAAATGGGTCATGCAGAAGGATGTAAAACAGTGGAGCGTACAGTAGAAGATGCAGCAAGGCTTGGAATTAAATATTTAACTGTATATGGATTTTCTACAGAAAATTGGAAACGTTCCGAAGAAGAAGTTGGGGCATTGATGCAGCTTTTTCGCTATTATATGAAGCGGCTGTTAAAGATTGCAAAAGCAAATAATGTAAGAGTAAAAATGATTGGAGAAAGAAATCGTTTTGCTGCGGATATTATTGAAGGAATCAATCGTTTGGAAAACGAAACGAAAGATAATACGGGACTTACGTTTGTGATTGCAGTAAATTATGGAAGTCGTGATGAAATTTGCAGAGCAGTAAAGAAGATGACCAAAGATGTAAAAAATGGAACGTTAAATCCAGAAGACATTACAGAGTCAACGATCAGCAATTACTTGGATACTGCACAGATTCCAGATCCAGATTTATTGATTCGAACGAGTGGAGAATTTCGTTTATCCAACTATTTATTATGGCAATGTGCTTATACGGAAATCTATATTACCGATATTTATTGGCCAGATTTTAATAAGCAAGAATTAATAAAAGCAATTGAAAGCTATAACAAAAGAGATAGACGGTTTGGAGGAAGAACGAGTAATTAGGAGGATTTGTTGTATGTTTATAACAAGATTAATTAGTGGAGTGATATTGGTTCTTTTATCGTTGATTACAGTAATTGCAGGGGGACCAGTTTTGGCAGTTACATTGCTGCTTATTTCAATAATAGGAATGTATGAACTATATCGTATTTTTAAAATTGAGCAGTCAACGCTTGGGATTGTTGGGTATATAGCAGCCATGATTTATTATTGTCTTATTTATATAGGGAAAACAGAATATATTGTACTATTATTGGTAATAGCGTTCTTAGCTATGATGGCTATCTATGTATTTTCATTTCCTGAAATTGTAACGGAACAAGTACTTTGTGCATTTTTTGGATTATTTTATGTGGCAGTGTTAATGTCTTATTTATATCAGGCTAGAACAATGCAAGATGGAGCGTATGTGGTATGGCTTATTTTCATTAGTTCTTGGGGATGTGATACGTTTGCATACTGTGTTGGAATGCTGATTGGGGAACACCAAATGGCGCCAAAGCTAAGTCCAAAAAAATCCATTGAAGGTGGAATTGGAGGAATCGTTGGAGCAGCTCTTCTAGGAGCAATTTACGGTGCAATTTTCCAAAGTCATATGATTGCATTAAATCATGCAATTATTCAATGTGCAATTATTTGTGCAGTGAGCGGTGCAATTTCCCAAATTGGAGATTTGGCAGCTTCTGCGATTAAGAGAAATCATAATATTAAAGATTATGGAAAGTTGATCCCAGGTCATGGGGGAGTGTTAGACCGATTTGACAGTATTTTATTTACCGCTCCAATTATCTTTTATTTAGCAAGTTGGATGGTAGAACATATGAATTAAATTACATGAGGAGGTATTCAGATATCCATGAAAAACATCTCAGTTCTTGGCTCAACGGGTTCGATTGGAACACAGACATTGGATGTTGTAAGAGCAAATGGAGATATTCATATATGTGCTCTCGCTGCGGGGAGCAATATAAAATTATTAGAGCAGCAAATCAGAGAATTTCATCCTTCTGTCGTATCTGTTTGGGAGGAGGAAAAAGCAAAGGAACTTGCATTAAATGTGGCAGATTGTGCGGTTCGGATTGTCTCAGGTATGGAGGGATTAATTGAAGCTGCTACAGTGGAACAGGCAGAAATTGTTGTGACAGCGGTAGTTGGAATGATTGGGATTCGTCCAACGATTGCAGCAATCGAAGCGGGAAAAGATATTGCACTTGCAAATAAGGAAACATTAGTGACAGCGGGACATATTATTATGTCGCTGGCAAAACAAAAAAATCGAAAAATTTTGCCAGTGGATAGCGAACATTCCGCAATTTTCCAGTCTTTAAATGGAGAAAATCCAACGCAGATTGATAAAATACTTTTGACTGCATCAGGAGGACCATTCCGTGGCAAAAAGAAGTCAGAATTAGTCCATGTTCGGGTAGAAGATGCATTAAAGCATCCAAATTGGTCGATGGGAAAGAAAATTACAATTGATTCTTCTACGATGGTAAATAAAGGACTGGAAGTCATAGAAGCAAAATGGCTGTTTGATGTGGATTTTGATCAAATTCAAGTTGTAGTACAGCCGCAAAGTGTCATCCATTCTATGGTACAGTTTGTGGATGGAGCAATTATCGCACAGCTTGGAACTCCAGATATGAAACTCCCAATTCAGTATGCACTCTATTATCCTCAGAGACGTTTCTTGGCAGGAGATCGTTTGGATTTTACAGCAATGAAACAGATTACATTTGAGGCGCCTGATATGGAAACTTTTCAGGGACTGAAATTGGCATATGAGGCAGGAAAAAAAGGCGGATCAGTGCCAACCGTATTCAATGCAGCGAATGAAAAAGCGGTTAGCCTGTTTTTAGATCATAAAATTAGTTATTTACAGATAGCAGAAATAATTGAATCGAGTATGAAAGCAATTCCAGTTATTGAGCAACCATCTGTAGAAGAAATTTTACAGACAGAACGTGCAACATATGAGTTTATTGAAAGTAGGTGGATGGCGTGAGTTGGATTAGTATTATTGCGCTTATTTTGATTATTGGAATTACAATATTTATTCATGAACTTGGTCATTTTCTGCTTGCCAAGAAGAATGGAATTGGTGTAATCCAGTTTTCCATCGGTATGGGACCAGATATTTTTAAATGGGTAAGAAATGATACTCGTTACTGCTTGAAATGGATTCCGTTTGGAGGTTCCTGTGTTATGATGGATGAGGAAGCTGCAATGTATGGAATCGAAGATGTTCAAATCGATGAAGAAAAGTCGTTTAATAATAAATCGGTATGGGCTAGAATATCAGTCATTGCAGCAGGACCTATTTTTAATTTCTTGCTTGCTTTTGTATTGGCAGTTATTGTAATTACTTATGCAGGAAGTGATATTTGCCGATTGATTGATGTTCCAGAAGGGGGCGCTGCATATGAAGCAGGACTGCAAAGTGGAGATGAAATTATTAAAATTAATGGCAGCTCTGTTCATCTGTATCGAGAATTGCTTGTATATCTTTCTATGAATCCAGGAAAAGAACTGGATATTGTTTATGAGAGAGATGGGCAGAGAATGGAGACACATGTCGTTCCTCAAATGGATGAGACAGGAAGTTATAAAATTGGTGTAACAGGAGGATATCGTTATGCGCTTGGAGTAGCAGATATTTTCCGCTATAGCTTTTATGAAGTAAAATATAATATTGTAACAACAATAAAAAGTCTCGGAATGATTTTTACTGGTGGTATTACAATTGATGATTTCTCAGGTCCAGTTGGTATTGCAACGATGGTAGATGATATTGTAGATGAAGTTCAAACAGAGACGCAGGATGACCCATTCTCAGAACAGGCGATGACCATGTTTTTGACGTTGACAAACTTTATGATTTTAATTAGTGCTAATTTAGGTGTAATGAACTTGCTTCCGATTCCTGCCTTAGATGGAGGAAGATTGTTATTCTTACTCATTGAAGCAGTGCGAGGAAAGCCTGTTTCGAGAGAAAAAGAAGGTGCAGTACAGGTTGCAGGATTTATTTTCTTAATGGCATTTATGGTTATAATCTTATTTAATGATGTGAAAAAAATTTTTATGTAAAAAGAGAGAGGGTAAAAGGATGTTTCGCAATCACACAAAGGAAATACAAATTGGAAACCGTGTAATTGGAGGAGGAAATCCAATCTTAATCCAGTCTATGACAAATACAAAAACAGAAGATGTTGCAGCGACCGTTGCACAGATTTTAGCATTGGAAGAAGCAGGATGTGAAATTATTCGCTGTGCAGTTCCAACGATGCAGGCTGCTGCTGCAATCAAAGAGATAAAAAAGCAAATCCATATTCCACTTGTTGCAGATATTCATTTTGATTACCGTTTGGCAATCGCAGCAATGGAAAATGGAGCAGATAAAATTCGGATTAATCCAGGAAATATTGGATCAGAAGAACGAGTTCAAGCAGTGATTGAGAAAGCGAAACAATATCAGGTTCCAATTCGTGTCGGTGTAAATAGTGGATCATTGGAAAAAGAATTAGTAGGAAAGTATAATGGGGTAACCGCAGAAGGATTGGTAGAAAGCGCTTTGGATAAAGTACGAATGATTGAACAGATGGGATATGACAACTTAGTTATCAGCATTAAATCATCCGATGTCATGATGTGCGTGAAGGCGCATGAATTATTAGCGCCTCGAACAAGTTATCCTCTGCATGTTGGAATTACAGAAGCTGGAACTGTTACGGCGGGCAATATTAAATCATCCATTGGTCTTGCATTGATTTTGAATCAGGGAATCGGAGATACAATTCGAGTTTCTTTAACTGGAGATCCAGTAGAAGAGGTGAAGTCAGCTAAGTTAATTCTGCGTACACTTGGACTTAGAAAGGGTGGAATTGAAGTAGTATCCTGTCCAACTTGCGGAAGAACGCAAATTGATTTAATTGGTCTTGCAAATCAAGTAGAGACAATGGTATCTGGGTTTGATCATTTAAACTTAAAAGTTGCGGTTATGGGTTGTGTTGTAAATGGTCCTGGAGAAGCCAAAGAGGCAGATATTGGGATTGCTGGAGGCGTTGGAGTTGGAGTTTTGATCAAACATGGAGAGGTGATTAAAAAACTGCCAGAAGATCAGCTTCTGAATGCATTAAAAGAAGAATTAATTCATTGGAATGATAATAAGTAAGAGGTTGTAATATGGCTAAGTTGTTTTTGGAGACATTTCCAACGATTCCATTTTCAGAGGAAGAACAAACATTGCTTCAATTTGTCACAGTACTCCATGTGAATTATACAAAGGATCGTCAGACAATTCGAGTTTATATTCGTTCTTCCAGGTTGATTTCAAAAAAGATAGTATATCATTTGGAGAAAAAATTAAAACAACAGTTATTTCCAAATCAGGCGATCCAAGTAAAAATAATGGAACAGTTTGATTTATCAGAACAATATACACCGCAAAAATTGTTGGATGCCTATCAAGATAGTATTATGATGGAAATTCAAAACACAAGTGAGCTGGAATATCATCTTTTGAAGAAAGCAAAATGGAAGTTTGAAAAGGACGATTTGCTGTCATTGGAAATGGAAGATTCCATGTGGGCAAGAAATCGGGAGCATGATTTACAAAGATGGCTTACGAAGGTGTTTTGCGACCGCTGTGGTTTCTCCATGGATGTGAGGATGAAATATGTCCAAGCAAAGACGAGTGAGCTTAGAAAGCAAATGGAGGAAAAAGAACAGCAAGAAATTCAGGCAATTCTAAACGGCGTAGTGAATAAAAAAGAAGAACCGATACAAGAAGTGTCCAATACAACGGAGAAAAAACAAGAGAAACGATCTTTTGTTAAAGAACCGATCCAGCCAAGCCGTACCGTTTCAGAAAGACCGAAAAAAGAATTTCGCAAGAAATGGGAAGGTGCAGGAAAACGATATATTCGCTCTGATAATCCAGATGTTATTTTTGGAAGAGATTTTACCGATCCAACCATTGAAATTAAAGAACTGGTAGAAGAAATGGGAGAAGTAGCCATTCGTGGAAAAATTTTAGCGGTTGATACAAGAGAACTTCGAAATGGACAAAAGACAATCGTTACATTTCCTGTCACGGATTTGACAGATACTATTATGGTTAAAATTTTTATTGATAATGAACATTTGTCAGAACTTCTCTCCAATATCAAAAAGGGAAATTTTGTAACCGTAAAGGGGATGAGTCTTTATGATAAATTTGACCATGAAATCGGAATTTCTTCCGTCATTGGTATCAAAAAATGCGAAGATTTTACAAATCGGCGTATGGATCATGCCCCTGAAAAGCGTGTGGAATTACATTGCCATACAAAGGCAAGTGAAATGGACGCCGTTACCGAAGTAAAAGATCTGATTCATAATGCAAAAGCATGGGGACATAAAGCAATGGCGGTTACCGATCATGGATGTGTTTATGCCTTTCCAGATGCGTTCCATGCTTTGAAAAAAGGAGACGATTTTAAAGTAATCTACGGAGTAGAGGGGTATCTCGTCGATGATATGAAAGAAATTGTTATGAATCATCGAAATCAAAGTCTGGATGCTACGTATGTTGTATTTGATATTGAAACGACTGGATTTAGTCCATTAAAAAATAAGATTATTGAAATTGGAGCGGTAAAAGTAGAAAAAGGAACGATCGTAGATCGGTTTAGTACATTTATCAATCCAGGCGTACCAATTCCATTCAAAATTGAACAATTAACGGGAATTAGTGATAGTATGGTGTTGTCCGCACCTGATATTACAGCAATACTCCCTGAATTTTTGGAATTTTGTAAGGATGCGGTATTGGTTGCGCATAATGCATCGTTTGATATGAGTTTTATTTTGCATAATGCGAAGGAGTTGGGGTATCATTTTGATCCAACCTATTTGGATACGGTTGGATTGGCTCGCTATTTGCTTCCAAAATTAAGACGTTACAAATTGGATGTCGTAGCAAAAGAACTCGGTGTCTCGTTGGAAAATCATCATCGAGCGGTTGATGATGCAGAAGCTACGGCGGGGATTTTCCAGCGGCTGTTGGATCGGCTGAAGCAGCAGGGCATTACGAATTTGGAAGAAGTAGAAAAAAAGGCAAAGTTAGGGCCAGAAGCAATCAAAAAGTTACCAACCTATCATATTATCGTATTGGCAGCAACGGAAGTGGGACGTGTGAATTTGTACCGCCTTGTTTCGTTTGCCCATTTAAATTACTTTGCACGAAGACCACGTTTTCCAAGATCGGAACTATTAAAGTACAGAGAGGGATTGATCTTTGGTTCTGCATGTGAAGCTGGAGAATTATATCAGTCTATTTTACGTGGGGAATCCGAAGCAGATATTGCCAAAATCGTGAATTTCTATGACTATTTGGAAATCCAGCCATTGGGGAATGATCTGTTTATGCTGGAAAAAGAAGATTACCCAGTTAATTCCATAGAAGATTTAAAAGAAATTAATCGTAAAATTGTAAGATTAGGAGAAGAATTTAATAAACCAGTCTGTGCAACTTGTGATGTCCATTTTATGAATCCAGAGGATGAAGTATATCGCAGAATCATCATGGCTGGAAAGGGGTTTGCAGATGCAGATCATCAGCCTCCGCTCTATTATCGTACAACCGAAGAAATGCTCAAAGAATTTGAATACTTGGGCAGTGAAAAGGCATACGAAGTAGTTGTAACAAATACAAATTTAATTGCCGATCGAATTGATTATATTGAGCCAGTTCGTCCAGATAAATGTCCTCCTGTCATTGAAAATTCGGATGTGGAACTGCGCGAGATGTGTTATAAAAAAGCGAGATCGATGTATGGAGAAACGCTTCCTAAAATTGTGGAAGATAGACTAGAAAAAGAACTAAATTCCATTATTTCCAATGGATTTGCAGTTATGTATATTATTGCGCAGCGTCTTGTGACAAAATCCAATGAAGATGGATATATGGTAGGGTCCCGTGGCTCGGTTGGTTCTTCGTTTGTAGCAACTATGTCAAATATTACAGAAGTAAATCCCCTTCCACCGCATTATTATTGTCCTGACTGTCATTATAGTGATTTTGATTCGGAAGAAGTCAGAAGTCATGCAGGCGGAGCTGGTTGTGATATGCCAGATAAAAACTGTCCTGTTTGTGGAACGAAAATGAAAAAAGATGGATTTGACATTCCATTTGAAACGTTTTTAGGCTTTTACGGGGATAAAGAACCAGATATTGATTTAAACTTTTCAGGAGAATATCAGAGTAGAGCACATGCGTATACCGAAGTGATTTTTGGAGAGGGTCATACGTTCCGTGCAGGAACGATTGGTACTTTGGCAGATAAGACCGCATTTGGCTATGTAAAAAATTACTATGAAGAGCGGGGAATTCATAAAAGAGTTTGCGAAATCAACCGGATTGTGGAGGGATGTACAGGAGTAAGACGTACCTCAGGACAGCATCCAGGCGGTATTATTGTACTTCCACATGGAGAAGAAATTTATTCTTTTACTCCTGTACAGCATCCTGCCAATGATATGACAACAAATATTATTACGACTCATTTTGATTACCATTCCATTGACCATAACTTGTTGAAGTTAGATATTCTGGGACACGATGATCCAACGATGATTCGTATGTTGGAAGATTTGACAGGACAAGATGCCAGAACATTTCCATTGGATAGTAAGGAAGTTATGTCCCTGTTTAAAGATACATCGGCATTAGGCATTACACCAGAAGATATTCACGGCTGTAAACTAGGAGCACTTGGTATTCCAGAGTTTGGAACTGACTTTGCAATGCAGATGTTAATTGATACAAAACCAAGGTATTTTTCAGATCTTGTACGAATTGCAGGACTATCTCATGGAACAGATGTATGGCTTGGGAATGCACAGACGTTGTTAAAAGAAGGAAAAGCGACGATCTCAACGGCGATTTGTACCCGTGATGATATTATGATTTATTTAATCAGTAAGGGTGTCGAAAAGGGTCTTTCTTTTAAAATTATGGAATCGGTTCGTAAAGGAAAAGGATTGACCCCAGAATGGGAAGAAGAAATGGTAAAACATGATGTGCCAGATTGGTATATTTGGTCTTGCAAAAAAATTAAATATATGTTCCCGAAGGCGCATGCCGCAGCCTATGTTATGATGGCATGGAGAATTGCCTATTGTAAAGTGTTTTATCCGCTTGCCTATTATGCCGCATTTTTTAGTATTCGTGCAACGGGATTCACGTATGAATTAATGTGTATGGGAAAAGAAAAGTTAGAGAATGCAATGGCAGATTATGAAAGAAGAATGGATAGTCTTAGTAAGAAAGAACAAGATACCTATAAAGATATGAGAATTGTGCAAGAAATGTACGCAAGGGGCTTTGATTTTCTTCCATTGGATGTTTATAAAGCGAAAGCAAATCGTTTCCAAATCATGGATGGGAAATTAATGCCTTCGTTGAGTTCCATTGATGGGTTAGGAGAAAAAGCTGCTGATTCCATTGTAGAAGCAGCAAAGGATGGACCATTTTTATCACAAGATGATTTCCGAACAAGGGCGAAAGTAAGTAAGACTGTTGTGGATAAAATGGTGGAACTTGGAATTCTGGAGGGATTGCCAGAGAGTAACCAACTTTCATTATTTGATTTTACTTAGTATGGAAAAGAATGCATGGAGAGATGATTCAATGGGATGATCATTTTTCCATGCATTCTTGTTTAGGAATAACTATACCGTAAACGATAAGTACAAGGAAGCATGTAGGGAATTGAGAAATTTGTCTTCCTAGTTAAAATAAAGTTCGGTCTATACTTTTACTGGTAAGCCTGTTATAATAGAAAATGGAAAATTGAGAGAATACGACGGAGGATTTTATGGATAAACAAAAAGGTCACTTAATCTGTGCAATCGAGCCAGGTTCCATTGCAGAAGAGATGGAGTTAAAACCTGGAGACCGTGTATTGGCAGTTAATGACAAAGAAATTGAAGATGTTTTTGATTATGAATACCTAATAAAGGATGAGTATATTGAATTATTGGTAATTACCGCAGAAGGAGAAGAGTGGGAGTTAGATATTGAAAAGGACTATGACCAAGACTTAGGAATTATATTCGAAAATGGATTAATGTCCGATTATCGTTCTTGCTCAAACAAATGTATTTTTTGCTTTATTGATCAAATGCCTCCTGGTATGAGGGAAACACTTTATTTTAAAGACGATGATTCCAGACTATCCTTTCTTCAGGGAAACTATATTACATTGACCAATATGAAGGAAAAGGATATTCAGCGAATTATTGATTATAAACTCTCTCCGATCAATATTTCTGTGCATACAACCAATCCTGAACTGCGCTGTAAGATGCTGCATAATCGTTTCGCTGGAGAATCGCTCAAAAAGATTCAGACGTTATATGAAGCGGGCGTAGAAATGAATGGACAGATTGTACTCTGTAAAAATGTAAATGATAAAGAAGAATTGGAACGCAGCATTCGGGACTTATCGCAGTATATTCCATATATGGAAAGTGTATCCGTTGTTCCAGTTGGACTTTCTAAGTTTCGGGAAGGATTGTATCCGCTGGAACCATTTACAAAAGAAGATGCGGAGCAGACAATTGATCTGATTGAGCAGTGGCAAAGGAAACTCTATCAACAATATGGAACTCATTTTATTCATGCCAGTGATGAATTTTACATTTTAGCACAACGTTCGCTTCCAGAAGAAGAACGTTACGATGGATACATCCAATTAGAAAATGGAGTTGGTATGCTGCGTCTGTTAATGGAAGAGGCAAACAAAGCAATGGAAGTTCTTCATGGAGATGGTCGCTCATTTGAATTTTCACTTGCGACAGGGAAGTTAGCATTTCCTTATATTAAAGCAATTTATCAAAAATTAAAAGGCAAATTTCCAAATATCGTTGGGCATCTTTATTCGATTAAAAATGAGTTTTTTGGAGAGACGATAACGGTATCTGGTTTAATTACAGGAAGGGATTTAAGAAATCAGTTAATGGAACAATCGTTAGGAAAACAATTGCTGCTGCCATCCAATATGTTTCGGAGTGGAGAAGACGTTTTCTTAGATGATGTCACAAAGCAGGAGTTAGAAAGGACTTTACAAGTTTCGATTCGTATTGTAAAATCAAGCGGACAGGATTTGATTGATGCGATGTTAGGACAATCCGATCTGAAAAAAGGAGAAGAAAATCATGCTCCTTATGAATTGGAAAAAGAATAAATCTAGATATAAAGGAGAGCAAAACTATGAGTAAACCAGTGGTGGCCATTGTAGGACGCCCAAATGTAGGAAAATCTACATTGTTTAATGCGTTGGCTGGAGATATGATTTCGATTGTAAAAGATACTCCAGGTGTAACAAGAGACCGTATTTATGCAGATTGTACATGGCTGGACATGACTTTTACCTTAATTGATACGGGAGGAATTGAGCCAGATAGTAAGGATATCATTTTATCCCAGATGAGAGAACAGGCAGAGATTGCAATCGCAACCGCAGATGTAATTTTATTTATTACAGATGTACGACAAGGGCTGGTAGATGCAGATGCGAAAGTAGCCGATATGCTTCGGCGTTCCCATAAGCCAGTTGTACTTGTGGTCAATAAAGTGGACAATTTTGAAAAGCAAATGCCAGATGTATACGAATTCTATAATTTAGGTATCGGTGAGCCAAATCCTGTTTCGGCAGCAGGACGGTTAGGACTCGGCGATATGTTGGAAAACGTAACAAAACATTTTGATGCAGCAATGTTGGAAGAAGAGGAAGACGATCGCCCACGTATTGCGATTGTTGGAAAGCCAAACGTTGGAAAGTCTTCCATTATTAATAAAATTGTTGGGGAGAATCGTGTCATTGTTTCAGACATTGCAGGTACGACAAGAGATGCCGTGGATACCGATATTGTCTATAATGGAAGGGAATATATTTTTATTGATACCGCAGGGCTCCGTAGGAAGAATAAAATTAAAGAAGAATTGGAACGCTATAGTATTATTCGTACAGTAACGGCAGTGGAACGTGCAGATATTGTAGTAATGGTCATCGATGCAACCGAGGGTGTTACAGAACAGGATGCCAAAATTGCTGGAATCGCCCACGAGAGAGGAAAAGGGGTTATTATTGCAGTAAATAAATGGGATGCAATTGAAAAGAATGATAAAACAATTTATCGTTTCCAAGAAAAAATAAGAGAAACATTATCCTATATGCCATATGCAGAAATGATTTTTATATCGGCAAAAACAGGACAGCGATTAAATAAGTTATTTGATTTAATCGATATGGTAATTGAAAATCAGTCCATGCGAATTGCAACGGGTGTATTGAATGAAATTATGACGGAAGCAGTTGCATTGCAGCAGCCTCCTTCCGATAAAGGAAAACGTTTAAAATTATACTATATTACCCAAGTATCCGTGAAGCCACCAACATTTGTAATATTTGTAAATGATAAGGAATTAATGCATTTTTCTTATACGAGATACATCGAAAATAAAATACGAGAAGCATTTGGATTTAGAGGAACTTCGCTGAAATTTATTATTCGTGAACGAAAGGAAAAAGAGTCATGATGATACGAATCTTATTATTGATCATTGGATATTGCTGTGGATTAATTGAGACAGGATATTGGTATGGAAGATTGAAAGGAATTGATATTCGCAAGGAAGGAAGCGGAAATTCTGGTGCAACCAATTCTTTGCGGGTAATGGGAAAAAAAGCAGGGTTAATTGTATTTCTTGGCGACGTATTAAAATGTCTCATTCCATGTCTGATTGTGCTGTGGATTTTTAAACAAAAAGAGCCAGGAAATGCTTATCTTTATATGGTTTACACTGCAACTGGAGTAATACTTGGACATAATTATCCGTGCTATATGAATTTCAAAGGAGGAAAGGGAATTGCCTGTACCGCAGCATTAATTTTAATGTTGGATTGGAGAACGACTCTTGTATGTCTTGCATTATTTATTATAACAGTGGCAATTACCCGATTTGTATCACTAGGTTCCCTTCTTGTTGTAACAGCATTATTTATTATGTCCGTATGTTTTACGCAGCAAGGGGCCTATCAGTTAAATGCGTCAGTTCGAATGGAATTCTGTGCAGTTATATTGTTTCTTACTGTACTGGCATACTGGCGTCATCGTGCCAATATTGTGCGGCTGCTGCATGGGACAGAAAATAAAATTGGTGGAAAAAAATAGATTTGGGAAAAGGAGAATCATTATGGCAAATGTAAGTGTAATTGGTACTGGTACATGGGGAACGACTCTTGCAATTTTACTTCATGAAAATGGACATCATGTAGTTGCCTGGTCTGCAATTCCAGAGGAAATAGCAATGCTCTCAGAGCAGAGAGAACATAAAAGTCTGCCTGGAGTACATATTCCAGAAGGAATTCAGTTTACAGGAGATTTGGAAGAGGCATGTAAAGAAAAAGAGCTAATTGTTATGGCAGTGCCGTCTATTTTTACTAGATCCACAAGCAAAAAAATGGCAGATATTATTCCAGAAGGTCAGCTAATTGTCAATGTAGCAAAGGGAATTGAAGAAGATACATTAATGACTCTTTCACAGCAGATTGAAGAGGAAATTCCTCAGGCTAATGTAGCGGTACTATCTGGTCCAAGTCATGCGGAAGAAGTAAGCAAAAGCCTTCCAACTACTTGTGTAGCAGGTGCGAAAACGATGGAAACAGCGGAGACAGTACAAAACTTCTTTATGGCACCAACGTTTCGTGTCTATACTAGTTTGGATGTATTAGGAATCGAACTTGGAGGATCGCTAAAAAATGTAATCGCATTGGCTGCGGGTATTGCGGATGGATTGGGATGTGGAGATAATGCAAAGGCAGCGTTGATTACGAGAGGAATCGTAGAGATTGCCCGGCTTGGATGTGAGATGGGCGGAAAGTTTGAGACATTCTGTGGTCTTTCTGGGATTGGTGATTTGATTGTAACCTGTGCAAGTATGCATAGCCGTAACCGCCGTGCAGGTATTTTAATTGGAAAAGGTTATACAATGCAGGAAGCAATGAATGAAGTTCATATGGTGGTAGAAGGAGTTTATTCTGCCAAGGCAGCTTTAAAGCTTGGTGAAAAATATCATGTAGACCTTCCGATTATTCAGGAAGTGAATGAAGTGTTATTCCATAATCGTTCCGCAAGAGAAGCCGTATTTGATTTAATGCTTCGGGAACGTACAACAGAAAGTTTTTCTCTGCATTTAAATAAATAATTCAGGTATATTTCATCGGATTGTTCAATATTTGCAATGTTTCTAATAAAAAATAATAGTAAATGGAAAAAATGTTGTGATATAATAAAAATATGTAACAAGAAACGATTATTTTATCACAAGGGGAGCAAAAAACAAGGAGGTTTACAATGAAGCAACGAAATTATTTTTCATTAGAAGGAAAAGTAGCATTGGTAACAGGAGCGGCATATGGAATCGGATTTTCGATTGCAGAGGCACTGGCGGGGGCAGGTGCTAAAATTGCATTTAATTGTCGTGGACAACAGCATATGGAGAAGGCATTGAGTGACTACAAAGAAAAAGGCATTGATGCAAGAGGCTATCTCTGTGATGTTACGGATGAAGATCAGATAGCAAAGATGGTTTCTGACATTGAAAAAGAGCTGGGAACGATTGATATTTTAGTAAATAATGCAGGAATCATCAAACGTATTCCAATGTTGGAGATGAGTGCAGCAGAATTTCGTCAGGTTATTGATATTGATTTAAACGCAGTCTTTCTTATGTCCAAGGCAGTAATTCCAGGTATGATTCAAAAGGGACATGGAAAAATTATTAATATTTGCTCCATGATGAGTGAGATGGGACGGGAAACCGTATCTGCCTATGCAGCAGCAAAGGGCGGATTAAAAATGCTTACGAAAAATATTGCCTCTGAATACGGAGCATATAATATTCAATGCAATGGAATAGGGCCTGGTTATATTGCAACACCACAGACCGAACCACTTCGCCAAAGACAGGCAGATGGTTCCAGACATCCGTTTGATCGTTTTATTATTGGAAAAACTCCAGCAGGACGTTGGGGAACGGCAGAAGATTTAATGGGACCAGCAGTATTTTTAGCTTCCGATGCATCCAATTTTGTAAATGGACATATTTTGTATGTAGATGGTGGAATTATGGCATATATTGGAAAACAGCCTCAATAAAGAAAATTAGCTTAAAAAAATTAAATTAATAATGAATGAAAATAGGCAAGTCACATAATATAAAATCAAATGTATATGGAGACATTGCCTATTTTTTTATGTATAAAATTGAAAAAAACAAGAAAGTACATAAATATCAATAAAATATACTTGAAAGAAAAGAATTAATTTGGTAATATTAAATTAAGTTAAATATTAATTAAATTAACTTTAATTAAAGAAAGGACGTATGCTTATGAAGAAAAAAAAACAATGGAAACAAATTGCGGCCTGTGCATTGGCAGCAACCCTTACAGTTTCTGCTTTTCCTGCCTCTGTAATGGCTGCATCGGAGCAAACTAACGCACAACAGCAGGCAGAAGTGATTGAGCAATGGGATTTTGATGATGCACAGACAGGACTGGATGGATGGGAAAATGGAGGAAGTTATGCCTATGATGGAGAGGTCTCGATTGCCTATGATTCAGAAACAGTTGGTTCAGGTGCATTGAAATTATCGGTAGCTTATGATTCAGAGATTAGTTGGAGTGAAGTGAAAGTTCAAAACTCCAATGCAAAACTGGCAGGTGCAACTTCCCTAAGCTGTGATTTTTATTATAATCCAGCTGCTATGACAACAGGAAGTTTTAATATGAAGGCATTTGCGAATGAAGCGTTTGATGTGTATAAAGCTGTGACAATGGAAGGGGAATCTTTAGAAAACGGATATTGTAAAGGCAGTATTACGTTGCAGTTTGATCCAACAACACAGGAAGTCGGAACATTATTGCTTGGTGTAATTGGTTCCATGACGGATTATACAGGTGATATTCTGCTGGACAATATTACATTATATGCAGAGGAAGTGGAAGACATTTATGTAGATGTGACAGAACAAGTTGGAGAAGCTTCCAAAACGGAAGGACTCACCTGTTCGGATACGGTTTCATTAGTGGATGAAAATGCAGATGTAAGTACAGCTGGCTTAATGGCTTACCTACAAGCGGTTGGAAAGACCGATTATGTTTTGTATGGACATCAAAATGACACGCATCATAAAGGCGGAAGTAGTTACGAGGGATCTACTAATTCAGACACGAAAGATATTACGGGTTCAATTGCAGCCATTTGTGGTATTGATACATTATCTTTTACGGGAGCAGAATTGTCTTTACCAGATGGACAAACGGATTCGGTGGATGAAGCAGCGGCGATTTCCATTGAGGCAGCACAGCAAGGCGGAATTATTACACTATCTGCACATATGCCAAATTTTGCTCAAGTAGCGGAAAAACCAAGAACTGCAAATGGAGGATATGATTATTCTGGATATAGTCCAGGTGTTACAACTGGAGATGTGATGTCTCGAATTCTTCCAGGCGGTGACTTAAATGAGGTTTATAATGGATATTTGGATTTGATTGCAAAATATGCTCATATTTTAGCAGAACAGAATATACCAGTTTTATTCCGTCCGCTTCATGAAAATAATGGAAGTTGGTTTTGGTGGGGAGCTGCGTTTTGTGATGAAGAAGGTTATAAAAACGTATACCGCTATACGGTACAGTATTTAAGAGATGTAAAAGATGTTCATAATTTCCTCTATATCTATTCTCCAAATGGGCCATTTGACAGTATAGAACAATATGAATCTCGTTATCCTGGTGATGAATATATTGATATTATTGCGTTTGATATGTATCATGATAATCCAACCGAAACCGATGGATGGATGAACTCATTCCAAGAAACTGTAGAGTTAGTGCAAAGTGTAGCACAGAAGCATGGAAAATTAGCGACTGTTTCTGAAACGGGAATGCGTGTACAAACTTCTTTAGGAGATGGAAATAATTATGGCGGAATTGCTCCTTCTGGCAATAAACGTTTGGAATGGTTTTCAGAAGTAAATCAAATAGTATCGGAGTCCGACATGCCATATTATATGGTATGGGCAAATTTTGATGCAAAGTCAAACTTTTTTGCACCATATATGGTTAGTGCAACACGGGGACATGAGATGGTAAATGAATTTATTAAATTCTACAATGAAGAAAGCTCTGTCTTTGCAGACGGTGTTACATTCTATGAAGCTATGCCAGATGTTACCGTAAATTCTCAGCAGACATCTGGATATATTATGGCTCCAACTTCTAACTCCCGTGTGTTAGAGGCAACTACATTATTAGCAAATGTGAAACATGCAGATCCTTCCAAAAAAGTGGAATTTGTACTCTATAATAAAGAAAAAACAAAAAAGATTACAATTGAAGCAGCTCCATATGCTGGAGAGGATGCAGTATTAAATGCAATCGAAACCGTTTATACCGCTGAATTAACTGCTCAGCAGTTAGAAGAAATTGGAGCAACCATTGGAACAATGGATTTAGTATATGATGGAACTATTCTAAATACCATTGCAGCAATGTATAATATTGCAGAACAGGAAAAAGATCCAACGATAGTAGATGATTTTGAAAGTTATTTTGGAGAACAAGCGTTGTTATTAAATGAATGGGCTACGAATACAGGAATGGGATGTAGCTTAGATCCAGCGCTTAGTACCGAATATAAAAATTCTGGACAATATGGACTGGAATTTAAGTATCATATTTCCACTGAAAAGGTAAATGAAGGCTGGGCAGGAATGACTCGATCCATGGAAGCGGATTGGAGTGAATTTAATGCATTGCAGCTTTGGATTCGGCCAGATGGAAATGGACAAAAATTAGTGATTCAGCTTACGAGCAATGGAGAAGACTTTGAAGTATTTTTAAATGAGTTTGCATCTACAACAGAAGCAAAACTTGTAACAATTCCATTTTCTGCTCTAAAAGGAAAATCCAATGGAACTTTTGACCCAGCTAATATTACAAGTGCAGGAATTTGGTGCAATACCATTCCAGCAGAAGGAACAACAGGAGCTTGGACCGTCGATTCTGTCATGTATTTTGATGATATGAAAGCAGTCCAGACGGATGTAACAGAAATTACATATGAAGATACGACTCCAGTACAAAAGCCGTTATCGATCTCTTATCGTACGCATGTACAAAACGATGGCTGGCAAGAATTTGTAGCAGACGGAATGATGTCTGGAACAAAGGGTAAGAGCCTAAGACTAGAAGGAATTGAAATTCGTCTGGATAATAATACAATGGGAGGCAGCGTAGAATATCGTACGCATGTACAGAACGATGGCTGGCAGGATTACGTAGCAGACGGAGCCATGTCAGGAACAACGAGCAGAAACTTACGTTTAGAAGCCATTCAAATTCGTTTAACGGGAGCAATTGCAGAAAAATATGATATTTATTATCGTACCCATATTCAAGACAAAGGTTGGCTTGGATGGGCAGTCAATGATGGAAAATCAGGAAGCGCAGGATTATCCAAGAGACTGGAAG
>OERR01000048.1_pt1 | contig 33515 bp, 55 predicted proteins | sample 1540051 | NCBI WGS metagenome assembly OERR01 (sample SAMEA3891884, study PRJEB23780) | metagenome | biome: terrestrial biome; feature: animal house; material: Caecal content | place: Italy | collected 2015-05-05 | reverse complement strand
AAACAAAGGAGAAGGCCTGTCTCACCTGTGCGAGCGTCTGGGGATTTCCGCGTCCGAGGTTATGGCTCTGGGCGACGGGGACAACGATTTTGAGCTGATGGACTGGGCGGGCGTTTCCGTGGCAATGTGCAACGGACTCCCGCAGACCAAGGCGCGCGCCCGCTATGAATCGAGTCTGTCAAACGAGGAGGGCGGCGCGGGAGAAGCCATCGAACGGTTTGTGCTGCGGCCCGCCGGAATTGTAAAATAACTGTGTGCGGGGCAAATACCCTTGACAAACGGGCGGGGGAACGCCATACTGAGAAAAAAGATCAGGCGGGAGGGCTTTGCATGGGCTGTTTTGGAAACGCGATCTGGTTTCTCTGCGGAGGATTCTGGCAGGGGCTTTGCTGGGGATTGGCGGGCGTGCTGTGGTGCATTACCATCATCGGGATTCCGGTGGGGATGCAGTGCTTCAAGATTGCTGGGCTTTCCTTCTTCCCATTTGGGAAAGAGGTGCGCTACGGCGGCGGAATGGGATCGTTTCTGCTCAACCTGATCTGGCTGCTGGTCAGTGGGATTCCGCTGGCGATTGTCGCGGCGCTGAACGGGATTCTGTTCTGCGCCACCATCATCGGGATTCCGTTTGGCCTGCAATGCTTCAAGCTGGCAAAGCTTGCGCTCATGCCGTTTGGCGCGGAGGTGGAATGACATGGAAAAAACATGGATGAAGGCTCTGGTGCGCCGGGAGGACGGATGCTTGAAATGGGCCGTCACGCCGTGGGAGGAGGACTGAGCCGTGCCGCGCGGAAAAAATCAGAAGCTCAAGCTGCTTGTTCTGCTGCGTTTTCTGCGCCGGGAAAGCGACGAGCAGCACCCTGTCACGATGCAACAGCTTCTCACGGAGCTGGAACGCGCCGGAATCAGCGCCGAGCGCAAAAGCGTGTATGACGATTTGGAGACGCTGCGCGATTTCGGCTATGACATTGTGAAGGTCGGCACGCCCGTGCGCGGGTATTTTCTGGGCGAGCGGGAGTTCGAGCTGGCGGAGCTCAAGCTTCTGGTGGACGCGGTGCAGTCGTCCCGCTTTCTGACCGGCGGGAAATCGCGGACGCTGATCGGAAAGATGGAGTCCATGACAAGCCGCTGGCAGGCGGGAGCGCTTCGCCGCCAGGTGCACGTCGCGGATCGCGTCAAGACGATGAACGAGAGCGTGTATTATAACATTGATACCATCCATGCGGCAATCTCAGAGGAAAAATGCGTTTCCTTTCTCTACTTTGAGTGGGTCGTGTCGTTTGACGGGCGGGAAGTCTGCCGCAGACAATATCGCCACGGCGGGGAACGCTACTGCGTCAGCCCGTGGGCGCTGATGTGGGATAACCAGAATTATTATCTGGTGGCCTACGACGCAAAGGCCAAAAAGATCAAGCATTACCGCGTGGACAAAATGGAGCGGCTGGAAGTGGAGAACCGTCCGCGCGCCGGGCAGGAATCGTTTGCGGGCGTGGATCTGGCGCGCTACACGCAGTCCGTGTTCGGCATGTATGGCGGCGAGGTGCGCTATGTGGAACTTCGCTTTGTCAATTCGCTGATCGGCGCCGTCGTCGATCGGTTCGGGAAATCGCTCACGGTGTCGCGGGACGGGGAGGATCATTTCCGTGTGACGGTTCCGGCGGCTGTCAGCCCGCAGTTTTTCGGCTGGCTGGCCGGGTTTGGGGAAAAGGCGCAGCTTTTGTCCCCGCAGGATACCGCGCAGGAATACAAAAACTGGCTATCCGCCGCGCTGGACGCGATGCCATAAAGAAACAGGGAGGACGCCGTCGGGCATCCTCCCTGCTGTTTTTTATGGACGGCCGCGCCGTTTGGGTGTGCGGCTTCCCTGTTGAACAAATTCGGGGAAAAAGGAGTCGGGATTTTCCTTGAACCGTTCCACCAGCGTTTTTTCCTGCTGAGGCTCGGCGGGCGCCGCGCCCCGCAGCCAGCCGGGGACGGGATTTTCTTTCGGGTCCGTGCAATGGTAGACCTTCATTTCCACGGCGGTATCACCTCCGTTCCCATATTATTCGGAGAGGGGGGCCGCCTGTTCCAGCTCCGCGAGGAAAAATTCCAGCGTGTCGCTGAAGGAGTCATAGGGGCGGGGATTGCCGCCGTTGGTGCTCTTGCACTGGTTGTCGCTGTATTCCTGTCCGGCGGCGAACAGATCCCCGAGATAGATTTCATAGCCCAGAGACTGGGCCAGGGAGCAGAACGCGTCCATCGGGTCGGACGCGGCGCGCGTATCAAGCAGACGGCGGCGAAGGCTTTCGTCACGCCGGGCGGCTTCGAGAAGGCGATCAAGCTCGCGGAAAAGGGAGTTCATCGGGATTCCTCCTTTGTGGTCAGGGTTTTGTGATAAGCCAGGCGCTCCGGATCGATTTCCGGTGTGTTTTGCAGAATGATCACTCCGCACAGGGAAAAGCCGCACCGGCGGAGAAGGGCCTGCATGGGGAGGTTTCCCCGGTGTGTGTCGACCCGCAGGTTGCGCACGCCGCGCCGCAGGCAGAACGTTTCCGCTTTTTGCAGCAGAAGCGTGCCGCAGCCCTTGCGCAGAGCGTCCTGCGCGGTGAAAACACGATGAATCGCGGCGTATGGTTCGTTGTTCGGCCATGCGCCGTCAATCTCCCGGTAGCTTTCGTCCTCTCCGAAGCAGATGGCGGCGGATGCGAGAAGCTCTCCCTGCTCCGCAAGAACGAAGGAGCGTCCCGCCGCTATGTCGGCGGCGAGCATCTCACCGTTGGGGATGCAGGACTGCCACTGAGTCAGGCCGAGCAGGCGAAGCCGTTCCTTCGCGTTTTCAAGCATTTCGCACAGGCGGGGCAGCTCGTCCGCGCGTGCCGGACGGAATTCCATGGAATATGCCTCCTGTCCGGGACCGTCACATGCGGTCGCTGTAGTGGTCGTGAAGCTTGCGGTCGAAGATGGGGAGCGCCGCGAGGTTTTCCACGCCCTCCACAATGATCGAAACGCCGATGAAGCGGGTGAGGATCATGGCGCTGCCAAAGGGCTGGCAGAGCAGGATAATGCCCAGCACCAGCGAAATGCCGCCCATGATCAGAGGGACATACCACAGCGGCATTCCGATCCGCCGCAGATCCGCCGCGGTCTGAAGCTTTTCCGCGCAGCCCGCCACCAGCAGCAGGCCGAACACAAAGGGAAGGAAGGAGACGACCGTATCCGGACGCAGGATCAGAAAGAGTCCGCCCGCAGCCAGGACCAGTCCAAAGCAGAAATCCTTGCGGATCATACCGTCAAACTGGTCGCGCAGGAAGTAGCGGATGATCCGCAGAATACCGGAGACGGTGAGCACGCCGCCGAAGGCATAGCAGATGATACGCGAGGAGAGCTCCGGCCAGCCGAGCAGGATCACGCCGAGCGCGACATAGAACAGGGAGATCAGGGTCAGATCCGACACAATACGTTTTTTCTTCACAAAAACACTTCCTATCACTTTGATGGCCCATGCGGGCGGTTTCCTTTTCTGAATCAAATGGTATCACGTTTTATATAAAAAGGAAAGCGTGAATTTCAAGAACGGCCCGGAAAGCTTGTGGAAACTTGACAATTCTTTTGGAAAAGCGTAAGGTTAAAATAATAGTTTTTCCATTGCCGCACGGCGGCTTTTGGGAGGAGTGGGAGGATGGCTCGATGATGTTTTCAAACCGTGCGCTCAAGCGTCTGATCTGGCCGCTTGTGGTGGAACAGCTGCTCGCTGTGACCATCGGCATGGCGGATACCGTGATGGTGGCAAGCTGCGGGGAAGCGGCGGTGTCCGGTGTTTCTTTGGTGGATTCCATCAATATCCTGTTGATCAATATTTTCTCGGCGCTTGCCACGGGCGGCGCGATTGTCGCCTCGCAATATCTGGGGCGGGAGGATCAGGAGAATGCGAATCTGGCGGCGAAGCAGCTTCTTCTCTCCGTGGGCTTTTTGTCCACACTGCTGGCTGTGCTGGCGCTGGTGGGCAATCAAACCCTGCTGGATCTTCTTTTCGGCAGCGCGGAAGCGGACGTGATGCAGAACAGCTATACTTATTTTTTCTGGTCTGTGATTTCTTATCCCTTTTTGGGAATTTATAACGGCGGCGCGGCGCTTTTCCGCGCGATGGGAAATTCCAAGGTATCCATGCGCACCTCGATCATCATGAATGTGCTCAATGTCTGCGGCAACGCGCTGCTGATTTATGTCTTTCAGCTCGGTGTGGCGGGCGCGGCGATTTCCACGCTGGTTTCCCGTGCGCTGGGAGCCGTTGTCATGGTCTGGCTGCTTCATTCCAAGCCGCACCAGAACGATAAAATTCATCTGGAAACGCTGAATATTTTCCGGCCCAACTGGTCCATGATCCGCAAGATTCTCAACATCGGCATTCCGAACGGTCTGGAAAACGGGATGTTCCAGATTGGAAAAATCCTGGTGCAGGGGCTGATTGCCACCTTCGGCACCGCGGCGATTGCGGCCAACGCGGCGGCGAACTCTGTGGCTTCTCTGCCGCAGATCCCATCGACAGCCGTCGGCCTGGCCATGGTCACGGTGGTGGGCCAGTGCGTGGGCGCAGGAGAGTATGAGCAGGCGAAAAAATATACCCGCCGCCTGACCATGCTTTCCTATCTGTGCATCACGGTGCTGTCCCTGCTGGAAATGGCCGGGGCGCAGCTGCTGACCGGCTTGTTTATCCTGTCCCCCGAAGCGACGCAGATGGCGGTGGAGGTCATTCTCTGGAACGGCGTGTTCACCATCCTGATTTGGCCCGCAAGCTTTACGATCCCGACCGGCCTGCGCGCGGCGGGCGATGTGCGCTTTACCATGGGAATCTCGGTGCTCTCGATGTGGATTTTCCGTATCGGCTTCAGCTATCTGCTGGCACAGGCGTTCCACATGGGTCTGATGGGCGTATGGTTTGCCATGTTTATCGACTGGTTTGTGCGGGCGGGTCTCTTTATCTGGCGCTTTGCGAGCAACCGCTGGCGCGGAAAGGCCATCCGCTGAAAAAAGAATATTCCAACGGCGTTTCCCCATGTGCGAAAAGGGGAAGCGCCGTTTTTTTGAAGAAGAATGTAACCCTTGGGCAGGATTGCCCGTGTTAGGATCAGAAAGGGAGGAGGGAGCACCGGGTGGAAGAGGAGAAGGAGCTTGCGGAGCGATACGACCGGTATGGAGCCATGCTGTACCGCCTGTGCTTCGTCATGCTTTGCAGCCGGCAGGATGCGGAGGACGCCGTACAGGAGACGTTTTTTGCCTATCTTCGCCACCGTCCGGAATTCACGGACGCGGAGCATGAAAAGGCGTGGTTTTTGCGGGTGGCGACCAATAAATGCCACGATTTAAGACGGACCCCGTTTTGGAAAAGGCGGGCGGATTGGAGCGGCGTGGACCTGACGGAGGAAACACCGGAGGAGCTTGGCGTGCTCGAGGAGCTGATGCGGCTTCCCGGAAAGTACCGGGAAGTGATTCACCTGCACTATATTGAAGGCTACCGGATTGCGGAGATTGCGGAGATGCTTGGACGAAAGGAAAGCACGGTGAAGGTGCAGCTTCACCGGGGACGTGAGCTTCTGCGATTGAATCTGGAGGAAAGGGGGATTCAGCCATGAAATCGAGAGAGGATTTGCTGCGCGGCGCGGTGGAAAAGCTGCGTCCGGAAAGCTCTCTGCGGGATAAGGTATTGTCCGGAGCGCAGGGGCGCAGCCGGGGCCGCCCGGCTGTGCGGCGCTTTTCCCTGGTGGGAGCCGCGTGTCTGGCGGTGCTCGCCGTCGCGATCCTTCTGCCAAGCCTGCTGACTGTGTCCGTGGAGCCGGTGACGGGGCCCGGAGCGCAGGCGAACGATACGCCTTCCCTGAGCGTGGAGCAGGGCGGTGAGACGGAATCTTCCCTGACGCAATCGGTTCTGATTGGCATTGCGAACGATGGCATGTATCTGGACGCGGTGGCGGTTGTCACAGCCGATCCTTTGGGGGAGCGGGTAGCCTGCATGTTTCTGAGCAGCTCCTGTGTGGTGAACACAGACAGCGCGGGCTCTGTCGCGGTTGGGGAGCTGTACCGCATTGGCGGGGCAGAGCTGTTTCAGAAAGAAGTCGAAACCATGCTGGATATTTCGGTGGATGGAGCCGTTATATTTTCCTATGACGCTTTGGCATCCTACATTGACGCGGAGGGAGGAGCGTCCGTTTATCTGCTGGAGGACGAAGCGGCGTATTTGAACGGGTGCAATCTGGATCTGCGCGGCGTGGAGACGAACTATACCGCCGGTTCCTATCGGTTGGACGGGCAGGAAGCCGTCTGGTTCCTGCTGTTCTCCGCGGACGGCGAGAATCAGCTGACCAGCCGCAGCGGCAGGCGTGTGGCTCTGGCGGAATCGCTCTGGGAGGAGGCGGACGCCGGCAGAACCCCCGCCGGGATTCAGGAGCTGCTTGCGGGGGCTATCGAATCCACCCTGTCGGAGCCTGTGGAGGAAAAAGCAATTGCTTCTTTGCTTTCCTACCGCTTTGACTGCACCGCTTTTCCCGACGACACCATGCAGGCCGACGGAGCATATGACGGCGAAGGGTGGGAAATGATGCTCGATGACCTTCCCTCCCTGCGGGCGAAGGTGAAGGATTTTCTGCTCAGCGACGAGATGAAGGATCGTCTTTCCTCCGTCTACCTGCCGCCCTATGAAAGCGCGGAACGGACGGAAATCCAGCGGGCGGTGGAGGAAGCGTTTCTGGATATGACAGGGATGCGCAGTGAGAGCAGCGTGGAGGTGGCGATTCCCGCCGTTTGGCTTTATTCCGCCACTCCTGTCTTGGACTCCCGGCAGGTCAGCTGTGTTACGTTCGGTCTCTGTGTCCGGTTCCGGCTGGATGGGACGGCGCTGTGCGAGGAGGAAAAAGCATTTCTCGGCGCCCGGCTTCTGCTGGAAGAGAACGCGGACGGTACCTATGAGCTGCAAGCTGTAGAGGAGTATCTGGATCCAAGCCTTTCGGAGTTTGCGAATGAAGAAATATATTTGTCCCTTGCGCAGGGGGATGAGCAGACTGCAGCGCATATGTACCACTGCATGGCGGAGCTTGGCGGCGCGCCGTACTGGAATGATTTGGATCTTGCCATTCAGGAGTACCGCTCGTTTTATGGACTGGATGATACCCTCCTCTCGTATGAGATGGAGGGTCTGCCCATTTTGCTGACAGAGGAATCCCCGCTGGAAAGCGTGCTGGATTCTTCCGAATATGACCAGATTTTCGTGGAAACAGGCGATGGTTTCACCTTTTATCCGGAACGCGGGGAAGAATTACTGGCAATTCTGCGCGAGCAGGACTGGGTGTTTGAGGGGCGGTTCAGCTCTTTGTCGGAGACGGGGCTGCGCATCACGCTGCTGGACGCGGAGGGCAGCGCCGCGCACTGGCTTCTTTTTTCCACAGACGGCGCTCTGATTGTGGATTTCGTGTATCGGTATGAAATTCCCCAAAGCCTGTATGACAGTGATTTTTCCCGAATTTTGAGTGAGGAATGGGAGCGGAGTCAGGGGATGGAAAGTGTGGCCGGATAATCCGGCCTTGACAAGCAGAGTCGAAACGGGGATAATAAGAAAAAGGACACAGAGAGTCCCGCCGGGCGTCCGGCGGGACTTTTTTTACAGGATGAACCGGAAAAAATGGGAAATCCTTAGAAAGGAACCATTCGCCGTGAGGGCGTTTGAACGGAAAGCGGAGGGAACGAGGAATGAAAAAGGTAGCCGTGCTGATTCCGTGCTACAACGAGGAAAAAACGGTGCAGAAGGTGGTGGAGGATTACCGCCGCGTTCTGCCGCAGGCGGAAATTTATGTATACGACAACAATTCCACAGATAAGACGGCGGAGCTGGCCGCACAGGCCGGGGCGATTGTGCGCCGGGAATACCGGCAGGGAAAGGGCAATGTGATCCGCTCCATGTTCCGCCAGATCGATGCGGACTGCTATCTGATGATCGATGGCGACGACACCTACCCGGCGGAATACGCCCCGGAGATGGTGCGGATGATTCTGGACGGCGAAGCCGACATGGTGAACGGCGACCGCCTTTCCTCCACCTATTTCACGGAGAACAAGCGTCTCTTTCATAACACGGGAAACCGTCTGGTGCGGGGGCTGATCAACCATCTGTTTCACACCGATGTGCGCGACATCATGACGGGCTACCGGGCGTTCAGCCGGGGCTTTGTGAAAACCTTCCCCGTCCTCTCGCGCGGCTTTGAAATTGAGACGGAAATGACCATCCATGCGGTGGACAAGAATTTTCTGATCCGCGAGATCCCGGTGGATTACCGCGACCGTCCGCAGGGCAGCGTCTCCAAGCTGAACACCTATTCCGACGGAGCCAAAGTGCTGTGCACGATTTTCCGCTTATATAAGGATTATAAGCCCTTTGCGTTTTTCGGGGCTGCGGCGCTGATCTTCCTGCTCCTGGCTGTGCTGCTTTTCCTTCCCGTGGGGCTGGAATTCCTGCGCACAGGACTGGTGCCGCGCTTCCCGACGCTGATCGTCTCCGTTACGTTCGGACTGTGCGCGCTGCTTTCCTTCGTCGCGGGCATGATTCTCGACGTGGTGGTAAAAAAACACCGGCAGCTGTTTGAGCTGATGCTGACGATGTTTGAGGAGGAGGCACGCCATGAAGCCGGTGAAATGGATCGCTGACCGCCGGGACGCGCTGACGCAGGCGGTGTGCCTGCTGTTCTCTCTCGGCTGCGTTTTTCTGTTCTTCCGCTTTTTTGCGGTGACCTGGAATCCGCTGCTTTACGCGCTCGCTTCCGGTGCTTCGTTCCTGTCTCTGCGCGCTTCCCTGCGCTGCCGGGATAAGCGAAGCTGGGCGGCGCTCTCCGTGTTTGGCGCGCTGTTCTCCGCCGCTGTGGTTGTCGGGCGGCGTGTGGACGAGGTGGCGGTGGAATTCCTCGGGCTGTCCGCGTCCGATCTGGTGTACTGGGTGTGCTTTGCGCTGTTTTTCAGCGCGCTCGGCGTGGCCGTTTCCCAGTGGCTGGGGGCGCATCCTCTGCGGCCGCTGCACGAGGTGCCGGAGGAGCCGGTAGTTTCCCGGATCATGAGCTGGGCGTCGTGGTCAGGTCTGATCGCGCTGTGCTTCCTGTTTTATTACTTTGTCTTTTTCCCCGGCCTGATGACGGGGGATTCCTTCGCCTGCTATGTGCGCGCCGCCGGGATCGCGCCGATCTCCAACCAGCAGCCGGTGGTGTACCAGCTTGTGATGGCGGCTTTTCTCGCGCTGGGCAACCTCTTTGACGATCCCAACGCCGGGATCGCGTTCTTCGTCCTCTTTCAGCTGCTCTGCATGGCGTCCATCTTCGGCTATACACTGTACTGGATGCGCCGCCGGGGCTGCCCGCGCTGGGTTTTGTGGCTGCTGGTGGTGTGGTTCGGCGTGAACCCGCTGCACGGCATGTATGCCGTCACCGTGTGGAAGGACGTCCTTTTCGGCGGCGTGCTGCTCCTGCTGACTCTCTTTCTGGCGGATACGGTGCGCATGGGCGGGCGGAATCTCCTGCGCTGGCAGGGGATGGTTCATCTCTCTCTGCTCTGTCTGGCCACCGCCTTTCTGCGCAACAACGGCCTGTATCTGCTCGTCTGCGTTTTTCTGGTGGCGGGCGTGCAGCTGCGGAAGCATTGGAAACGGTGTGTGCCGCTGTTCCTCGCTCTGCTGGTGGGGATCTGGGCGGTGCAGGGGCCGGGATACCGTGCGCTGGGCTATGCACAGAGCCCCTTTGCGGAGTCGCTCGGCATTCCCTTGCAGCAGATGGCCCGCGTGGTGAACCGGGACGGGGTGATTTCCGACGAGCAGGCGGAATATCTGGATCAGCTTCTGCCGCTGGAAAAAACGAAGGAAGCATACTGGGCCTTCACGGCGGACCGCATCAAGTTCCATACGGAATTTGACAATGCGTTTCTGGAGGCGAATAAAGGCGCGTTCTTCTCCACCTGGTTTGGGATGCTGTTCCCGAATTTCAAGGAATACTGTATTGCCTTCCTGATGGAGACGGCGGGCTATTGGCGGCTGGGGACGACCAACTGGATCGTCGCGGACGGGATCGTCGGCTATGGGGATACCTATGGAATTGAGCCTGCCAATCTCTCCGAGCGCTTCCTGGGAAAGGATTGGCAGCCGGTGATTCAGGAAAAGGTGGAGGATCTGCAAAAGGGAGACTTTACCGGTCCTTTCTATAATATAGCGTCCATGGTGTGGCTGACGCTCTTTGCCTGCGCGCTCCTGTTTGCGCGCAAAGAGGGGAAATCCGTGCTGTTTTTGATCCCTCTGCTTGCGCTGTGGGCAACGACCATGATTGCCGCTCCCACCTACTGTGAACTGCGCTACCTGTATGCCTTTTTCACCGCGATTCCCGCTGTGGTGTGGCTGTCGCTGCCGCGCCGGAAGGAGACGTAAAAGAAGAGTCCCATTTTTTGTATTGTATTACCACTTGTATTTCCGATTTCGACAGAATAGTATAAAGATAGGGAATACTGCCGTGCCCAGAGGGGGCACGCTTCCCGGAAGAGGGAGTACAGGAGTATGAAAGGCGGGAAAAAGGGAAAAGGCATGCGGTTTGCGGCGGCTGTCCTGACGGCGGCGGTCTTGCTTTTTTCGCCCTCCTGCGAGGCGATGCCGCAGGCGGCGGTATCGCAGGCAGCCTCCCCGTCTTCGCCCTCTGCGGCTCCTTCTGCGCCGGAAGCCACCCTCCAGACGGCCGGTGGGGACGCCCCTCCGGCGGGTACAGAACAGGAAGGCACGCAAAACCCGGCGGTCAGCTACCGTATGGAGGAATATCATCTTGCCGGGGAAACGCTGGAAATCACCGTGTCTTATCCGCAGCTTGAGGGGGATGGCCGCGAGGAGCTGAACACCCTTCTGCGGGAACGGGCTCTGCAAACGGCGGAGCTGCTGGAGCAGGAACAAAAGCAGGCGGAGCAAGCGTCGGAACCGGCGGAGTCTTCCCCGGACGCTTCTTCCGCGGAATCTTCCTCCGCTCCACAGGAGCAGCGGATGGTTCTGCTGATAGGCGGGAGCCAGTGTTATCTGCCCACCGACGATTTTTTCAGCGTGGCCTTTACGATGGATATCAATGATTCCGCACAGCAAATGCCCTCGAAAGAGTGGTACGCGTTCAACTGCGATCTGCACACCGGCGAGGAAATTACCTGCGCCGACCTGTTTGCGGATCTGGACGGTCTTGCGGCTGCCCTGCGCGCGCAGGTGGAGCAGGACGGTGTGGAGAATTCCCTTTTGACGTATCTGACTAAGGATCGCCTGCGGGCCGGGCTTCCGGGTGTGCCGGTGGCCTTCGGCAGCGGCTTTGTGGAGTTCGGCTACCCCGTGCCGCGTTCCGCTGGTGGTACGCTGACGATTACGCTTCCTTTGCATGTGGCCGCGGCATACCGCAGCGACAGCACGCTGTGGGAAGCGATTGGGATTTCCTGAACCGGGCGGCTGGAACCGGGCGGCTGGCCGCCCGGTTTTTTCATGCACGGAGCGTATTATGAGGGCCAAAAGATCCCCTCTATCACTCTGTGTCAAAATAGACAAAATAATTTTCAAATATTCTGCCAAAAAAGAGAAAATTTCTCTTGCGTTTTTCTGGGACCTATGGTATCATAATCGAGTCGAGACTGCGACAGATATGCGTTGAAGCGGGAGGTTGCGGCTGAAAACAGCCGGTTTTTCCGTGGAGTATGTCCGATTTTAAACCGGGCGACAGATATTGTGGATTTCAGGGACGGCCGCTGGAAGGGTTGCCGCGCCGTGCCGGGTCCAGACGTTTTTATGCCACCTGCCGGGTTTAGCTTGCAAAAGTCAAATCCGGTTTTTTAATGCCCGGGCGCGAAACACCCGGAGCTGTGTGAAGGAAATAAAAACGCCGCCCGCCAACTACAACAAGGAGGCGATTCTAAGTGGCAGTCAAGGAGAAAATCAGAATCAGAATCAAGGGGTATGACCATCAGCTCGTGGATCAGTCCGCGGAGAAGATCGTGCAGACGGCGAAGCGCACCGGCGCCCGCGTGAGCGGCCCTGTTCCGCTGCCGACCGAGAAGCAGATCATCACCATTCTGCGTGCTGTGCACAAGTATAAGGACAGCCGTGAGCAGTTTGAGATGCGCACCCACAAGAGACTGATTGACATCCTCCGGCCCTCGAACAAGACCGTGGATGCTCTGATGGGTCTGGAGCTCCCCGCAGGCGTTGACGTCGAGATCAAAGCGTAACGTCAACCTACCGGCGGCTGGGGTCATGTTGGCAAAAGCCAACCAATAACCTGCATAGGAGGTAAAACAATGCAAAAAGGTATCATCGGTAAGAAGATCGGCATGACGCAGATCTTCGACGAAAAGGGAAATGTGGTTCCCGTCACCGTCATCGAAGCCGGTCCCTGCGTCGTGACGCAGAAGAAGACCGTCGAGAACGACGGCTACGACGCCGTTCAGCTCGGCTACGGCGACCAGAAGGCCAACCGTGTGACGAAGCCCCTCAAGGGCCACTTCGACAAGGGCGACGTCGCCCCGAAGAAGAAGCTGCAGGAGTTCCGCTTCGCTGACATCAGCGGCATGAACGTGGGCGACCTGGTAAAGGCCGACGTGTTCGCCGCCGGCGACAAGGTGGACGTGCAGGGCACCAGCAAAGGTAAGGGCTACGCCGGCGCCATCAAGCGCTGGAATCAGCACCGTCTCCGTGAGAGCCACGGTACCGGTCCTGTGGCGCGCCATGCCGGTTCCAACGGCCCGGTTTCCGATCCTTCCCGCGTGTTCAAGGGAAAGAGACTTCCCGGACACCTGGGCGCAGAGAAGGTTACCGTCCAGAATCTGACTGTTGTCAAAGTGGATGCCGAAAACAATCTGATTGCGATTAAGGGCGCCGTCCCCGGCCCCAACGGCGGATATGTTGTCATCCATGACAGCGTCAAAGCGTAAGGGAAGGAGGAATTTGAATGCCTAAGGTAGCAGTACTTGATATGGCCGGCAAAGAGGTCGGAAGCATCGACCTGTCCGAGGCCGTATTCGGAATTGAGCCCAACAAGAGCGTCATGCTCCATATGGTAAAGAATTACCTGGCCAACCAGCGCCAGGGCACCCAGTCCGCTCTGACCCGCGCGGAGGTTTCCGGCGGCGGCAAGAAGCCGTGGCGTCAGAAGGGCACGGGCCATGCGCGTCAGGGTTCCACCCGCGCTCCGCAGTGGACGCACGGCGGCATTGTGTTTGCGCCGAAGCCGCGCGACTACAGCTACACCGTGAACAAGAAGGTCAGACGCCTGGCCATGAAGTCCGCGTTCTCCGCCAAGGTGGCCGGAAACGAGATGGTCGTTATCGACGCCATCACGATGGACGAGTACAAGACCAAGACGATCGCCGCGATGCTCAAGGCTGTCGGAGCTGAGAAGAAGGCCCTCATCGTTCTCCCCGAGGTCAACGAGAAGGTCATCGCCTCCGCCGCGAACATCCCCGGCGTCAAGACCGCTCAGGTCAACACCTTAAACGTGTACGACATCCTCAACGCCGACATGTTCATTGTCGCGAAGGACGCCGTCGCCAAGATCGAGGAGGTGTATGCATAATGGCAGCTCAGGATATTATCGTGCGCCCCATTATCACCGAGAAAAGCATGGCCGGCATTGGCATGAAGAAGTACACCTTCGAGGTTGCCAAGAACGCCACCAAGGTTGATGTTGCCAGAGCCGTGGAAGAGCTCTTCGGCGTGAAGGTTGCGAAGGTCAACACCCTGAACGTGCGCGGACATTTCCGCCGCCAGGGCCGCAGCGAGGGTTACACCTCCGCCTGGAAGAAGGCCGTTGTCACCCTGACCGAGGACAGCAAGACCATCGAGTTCTTTGAAGGCATGATGTAAGCCGGGAAATCCCTGGAATACAAAGCTTAGTTTGGCGCGGGCCCTGCCTGTGCCAAAGGCATGGATGGGGGACCGGCATTCCCCCGCAAAGCCATCATGAGGAGTGTGAAACCGAATGCCTATTATCAATTTCAAGCCGAACACGGCAGGCAGACGCAACATGTCGGTTACGGATTATTCCGAACTGAGCAAGGTTGCCCCCGAGAAGAGCCTGCTGGCTCCGCTGAATCATAAATCCGGCCGCAACAGCTACGGCCGCATCACCGTCCGTCATCGCGGCGGCGGAAACCGCAGAAAGTACCGCATCATCGACTTCAAGCGCCAGAAGGACGGCGTGAAGGCGACGGTGCAGACGATCGAGTACGATCCGAACCGCTCCGCTTTCATCGCCCTCGTACAGTATGAGGACGGCGAGAAGCGTTATATCATCGCTCCGAACGGCCTGAAGGTCGGCGACGTCATCGTCTCCGGCGCTGACGCCGACATCAAGCCCGGCAACGCTCTGCCGCTGAGCAACATCCCGGTCGGTACCTTCATCCACAACGTGGAGCTGTATCCCGGCAAGGGCGCCCAGCTGGCCCGTGCCGCCGGCAACATGGCTCAGCTCATGGCGAAGGAGAACGGCCTGGCTCTGCTCAGACTGCCCTCCGGCGAGCTGCGCAACGTCAGCGTCACCTGCATGGCCACCATCGGTCAGGTCAGCAACATCGACCATGAGAACGTGAAGATCGGCAAGGCCGGCCGTAAGCGTCACATGGGCTGGAGACCGACCGTCCGCGGCTCCGTCATGAACCCGAACGACCACCCGCACGGCGGCGGCGAGGGCAAGAGCCCGATCGGCCATCCCGGCCCGCTGACTCCGTGGGGCAAGCCGGCCCTCGGCTACAAGACCCGCGCCCACCACAACCGCTCCGATAAGTTTATCGTGAAGCGCAGAAACGGCAAATAAGGCGTGCAGAAAGGAGCTTACGAATTATGAGCAGAAGCTTGAAAAAGGGTCCTTATGTACAGCCTGTGCTGCTCAAGAGGATTCAGGAAATGAACGCGGCCGGCGAGAAGAAAATCGTCAAGACCTGGAGCAGAGCTTCCATGATCTTCCCGGATTTTGTCGGCCACACCATCGCGGTCCACGACGGCCGCAAGCATGTTCCGGTGTATGTCACGGAGGACATGGTCGGCCACAAGCTCGGCGAGTTTGCCCCCACCAGAACCTTCAAGGGCCATGCCGGCGCCAAAACCACAGGGTCCAAGTAAGGTCTGAAAGGAGTGTATAGCATGGAAGCAAGGGCACAGTTGAGATACGCCCGCATTTCTCCCCGCAAGGTGTCCATCGTTCTGGACTTGATTCGCAACAAGCCTGCGGACGTCGCAATGGCTATCCTCAAGCACACGCCGAAGGCCGCCTGCGAATCCCTGGAGAAGCTTTTGAAGTCGGCTATCGCGAACGCCGAGAATAATCATAACATGGATGTTTCCAAACTCTACGTTGCGGAATGCTCCGTGTCCCAGGGTCCCACCCTCAAGCGCATTCGTCCGAGAGCACAGGGCCGCGCGTATCGCATCGAGAAGAAGACTTCCAACGTAACCCTGGTGCTCAAAGAGAAAGAATAAGCAGAGGAGGTAAACTATGGGCCAGAAAGTGAATCCGCACGGTCTCCGTGTGGGCGTAATTAAAGACTGGGACTCCCGCTGGTTTGCAAAGAAAGCCGATTTCGGCGATACGCTTGTGGAGGATTACAACCTGCGCAAGACGCTGAAGAAGCAGCTCAAGGCGGCCGGCGTCCCGAAGATTGAGATCGAGCGCACCGCTTCCAAGGTTCGCGTTCACATCCACTGCGCGAAGCCGGGCATGGTCATCGGCAAGGGCGGCGCTGAGATTGAGAAGCTGCGCCTGCAGTGCGAGAAGATCCTCGGCAAGGACGTCGCCATCAACATTGTTGAGGTCAAGTCCCCCGACCTGAACGCCCAGCTCGTCGCCGAGAACATCGCCGACCAGCTCGAGCGCAGAATTTCCTTCCGCCGCGCCATGAAGCAGTGCATCGGCCGCTCCATGAAGCTGGGCGCCAAGGGTATCAAGACCCAGGTTTCCGGCCGTCTCGGCGGCGCCGAGATTGCCCGTACCGAGCAGTATCATGACGGCACCATCCCGCTGCAGACGCTGCGCGCCGACATCGACTACGGCTTTGCCGAGGCTGCGACCACCTATGGCCGCATCGGCGTGAAGGTTTGGCTCTACAAGGGCGAGGTTCTCCATCAGGCGAACAAGCAGCCCCGCAGGGAAGGAGGCAATAAATAATGCTTTTGCCCAAGCGCGTTAAATACCGCAGAGTACATCGCGGCCGTCTGACCGGCAAAGCGTACCGCGGAAGCAAGGTTTCCTACGGTGATTTTGGCCTTCAGGCTCTCGAGCCGGCATGGATCACCTCCAACCAGATCGAGGCGGCTCGTGTCGCCATGACCCGTTACTGCAAGAGATTCGGTAAGGTCTGGATTAAGATTTTCCCCGACAAGCCCATCACCGAGAAGCCGGCTGAAACCCGAATGGGTTCCGGTAAAGGTTCCCCGGAGTACTGGGTGGCTGTCGTGAAGCCCGGCAGAGTGATGTTTGAAATCGGAGGCGTTTCCGAGGAGATGGCCCGCGAGGCTCTCCGTCTGGCCTCCCATAAGCTGCCGGTTAAGTGCAAGATCGTAACGAAGGAAGAAACGGGGGTTGAGCAGTAATGAAGGCCTCAGAAGTCAGAGATTTGACCACCGCGGAGCTCGAGACGAAGCTTAAGGACCTCAAGGCCGAGCTTTTCAATCTGCGTTTCCAGCTTGCTATCAATCAGCTCGATAACCCGATGCGCATTTCCGCCGTCAAGAAGGACATCGCCCGCGTGAAGACTGTTCTGCGCGAGAACGAGCTCAGAGACGGCGCGAACGCGTAAACGGAAGGAGGGGTAAGCTGTGAGCGAGAGAAACATGAGAAAGACCAATGTCGGCCGCGTCGTCAGCAACAAGATGGACAAGACGATCGTTGTCGCCATTGAGGACAGCGTCAAGCATCCGCTTTACAAGAAGATTATCAAACGTACCGTTAAGCTGAAGGCACATGACGAGAACAATGAATGCACAATCGGTGACCGCGTGCGTGTGATGGAGACCCGCCCCCTTTCCAAGGAAAAGAGATGGCGTCTCGTCGAAGTGATTGAGAAGGCGAAATAAGATTCGTTATTTCGTAATTCAGCAAGTTAGGAGGAACGCACTGTGATTCAACAGCAGACCTACCTGAAAGTTGCCGACAACACCGGCGCGAAGGAGCTTATGTGCATCCGCGTTCTCGGCGGTACCGGCAGAAGGTATGCCAATATTGGCGACGTGGTGGTTGCTTCCGTGAAGAAAGCGGCACCCGGCGGCCAGGTCAAAAAGGGCGATGTTGTGAAGGCGGTTATTGTCCGCACCGCTTCCGCCATCCGCCGCGACGACGGCACCTACATTCGTTTTGACGAGAATGCAGCCGTCATCATCAAGGAAGATAAGAACCCGAGGGGCACCCGTATCTTTGGGCCTGTCGCCAGAGAGCTGCGCGACAAGGATTACCTGAAGATCCTCAGCCTTGCCCCCGAAGTGCTTTGATGGGAGGTGCTCACTAGATGAATAAGAAGGTTCATGTCAAAACCGGTGACACCGTTATCATTATGAGCGGCCGCGAGCGCGGCAAGCAGGGCAAGGTGCTGGCCGTCAGCCCCGAGGAGGGCAAGGTCATCATCGAAGGCCGCAACATGGTCACGAAGCATGTTAAGCCCCGCCGCATGGGCGAGCAGGGCGGCATCGTGAAGGCCGAGGGCGCCATGTATGCCTGCAAGGTGCAGCTCGTCTGCCCGCACTGCAACAAGCCGACCCGCGCGCAGCACAAGGTGCATTTCGAAGAGGTCGAAGGCAAGCAGAAGCGCGTTTCTGAGCGCATCTGCGCGAAATGCAAAGAAGCGCTTTGAGGAGGGAAAACATGGCCAGACTGAAAGATTATTACAAGGCGGACGTTGCGCCCGCCCTTATGAAGAAATTCTCTTACAAGAGCGTCATGCAGATCCCGAAGCTCGATAAGATCGTCATCAACGTCGGCGCCGGCGAGGCCAAGGAGAATGCCAAGGCCATCGACGCCATCATGGCGGACCTGATGAAGATCACCGGCCAGCGTCCGATGGTCTGCAAGGCGAAGAAGTCCGTCGCGAACTTCAAGCTTCGCGAAGGCATGAACATCGGCGTGAAGGTTACCCTTCGCGGCGACAGAATGTACGAGTTCATGGATCGCCTCTTTAACGTGGCCCTCCCCCGCGTCAGAGACTTCCGCGGAATCAACCCCAACTCCTTCGACGGCCGTGGCAACTACAACATGGGCATCAAGGAACAGTTGATTTTCCCGGAAATCGAGTACGACAAGATCGATAAGGTCCGCGGCATGGACATCTGCTTTGTCACGACCGCCACGACCGACGAGGAGTCCCGCGAGCTGCTGACGCTCATGGGCGCTCCCTTCGCGAAATAAGGAGGGATTATTGTGGCCAAGACTTCTATGAAAATCAAGCAGAAGAGACCTGCGAAGTTCTCGTCCCGCGAGTACAACCGCTGCAAGATCTGCGGCCGGCCGCATGCCTATCTTCGCAAGTTCGGAATCTGCCGCATTTGCTTCCGGGAGCTCGCTTACAAGGGCGAGATTCCGGGCGTGAAAAAGGCCAGCTGGTAAGGAGGTAACGGCATGCAGATTACAGATACCATTGCTGATTTGCTGACCCGCATTCGCAATGCGAGCTCGGCCAAGCATGACTCGGTTGAGATCCCTGCTTCCAACATGAAGAAGGCTATCTGCCAGATTCTGGTGGACGAGGGTTATGTAAAGAACTACACCGTCACCGAGGACGGCAAGCAGGGCGTCATCAAGGTGACGCTGAAGTACGGCGAGGGCAAGACCCCCGTCATCCAGGGCCTGCGCCGTGTGAGCAAGCCCGGCCTGCGCATTTACTCCAATGCCGCAGAGCTGCCGAAGGTCATGAAGGGCCTCGGCATCGCTATCATTTCCACGAGCCGCGGCGTGATGACCGACCGCGAGGCTCGCAAGCAGAACCTCGGCGGCGAGGTCCTGGCTTTCATTTGGTAATCAAGGGGGTGCAGACATGTCGCGAATTGGAAGAAAACCCATAAATATTCCCGCTGGCGTAACCGTTACGATCGACGCCAACGTTGTTACGGTGAAAGGCCCCAAGGGCACGCTGACCCAGGCCTTCCATCCGAACATGAGCATCAAGACGGAGGGCAATGAGATCCTTGTCACCCGTCCGAACGACGAGAAGGAGAACCGTGCGCTGCACGGCCTGACCCGCACGCTGGTCCACAACATGGTGGTCGGCGTGACCGAGGGCTTCAAGAAGGAGCTGGACGTCAACGGCGTCGGCTACCGTGTGCAGATGCAGGGTAAGAACCTTGTGATGAACCTGGGCTACTCCCATCAGGTGATTGTCCCGTCCATCGACGGCATCACCATCGAGTGCCCGACCGCGAACAAGATCGTCATTTCCGGCTCTGACAAGCAGGCCGTCGGCCAGTTTGCCGCGGAAGTCCGCGAGAAGCGTCCGCCCGAGCCGTACAAGGGCAAGGGTATCCGCTATACTGGCGAGGTTGTCCGTCATAAGGAAGGCAAGGCCGGTAAGGGCGCTAAGAAGTAAGAAGGAGTGAAGAGCAAATGGTGAACAAGGCTGATACCAATAAAGCCAGACTGAACCGCCACCGCCGTGTGCGCGGCAAGGTTTCGGGCACTGCCGAGTGCCCCCGCCTGAACGTATTTCGCTCCAGCAAAAACATCTACGCCCAGATCATTGACGATGTCAAGGGAGTTACTCTCGCAGCAGCTTCCACCCTGGACAAGGATTTTGCTGGCAATGGCGGAAACAAGGACGCCGCGCGCAAGGTCGGCGAGATGATCGCAAAGCGTGCTGCTGAAAAGGGAATCGAAGAGGTCGTTTTTGACCGCGGCGGCTATATTTTCCACGGCCGCGTCAAGGAACTGGCCGATGGCGCCCGTGAGGGCGGCCTCAAGTTCTAAGTAAGGAGGAATTCATTTGGCTAGATTTGATGCGCCCCGTTCTCAGCAGGACGAGATGAAGGAGCATGTAGTTGCAATCAACCGCGTGTCCAAGACGGTTAAGGGCGGCCGTATCTTCAAGTTCGCGGCCCTCGTTGTTGTCGGCGACGGCAACGGCACCGTGGGCTTCGGCATCGGCAAGGCCGGCGAAGTTCCGGACGCTATCCGCAAGGGCATCGAGGACGCGAAGAAGAACCTCATTAAGATTTCCCTGCGCGGCACCACCATCCCGCACGAGATCATCGGCGAGTTCGGCGCCGGCAAGGTGCTCATGAAGCCCGCCGCCCCCGGTACCGGCGTGATCGCCGGCGGCCCGGTTCGTGCTGTCGTCGAGGCAGCCGGCATCCGCGATATCCGTACCAAGGCGCTGCGCTCCAACAACCCCTGCAACGTGGTGCGCGCGACGCTGGCCGGCATGGCTCAGCTGCGCAACGCTGAAGAGGTTGCCGCCATCCGCGGTAAGTCCGTGAAGGACATTCTGTAAGAGGGAGGGCGCAAGATGGAACAGATTACCATTAAGCTGGTAAAGAGCCTGATCGGCTCCAAGAAAGACCAGATTGCAACCGCCCATGCACTTGGCCTGCGCAAGATCGGCGACGTTACCACGCAGCCGGACAACGAGCAGACCAAAGGCAAGGTGGCCAAGATTATCCACCTCATCGAAGTGAACAATGCGTAAACAAGGAGGTGCGAACACCAATGAAGTTGCATGATCTGACTGCGGCTCCCGGCTCTGTCCAGGAGCGCAAGAGAATCGGCAGAGGACAGGGCTCCGGACAGGGCAAGACCGCCGGTAAGGGCCACAAGGGCCAGAAGGCCAGAGCGGGTCACGGCATGCGTCCCGGCTTTGAAGGCGGCCAGATGCCTCTGCAGAGAAGAATCCCCAAGAGAGGCTTTAATAACATTTTTGCCAAGACCATCGTGGCGGTTAACGTTGGTACCCTCAACAAGTTTGAGGACGGCGCTGTCGTTGACACGCAGGCTCTGATTGACGCCGGCATCGTAAAGGTTTGCTGCGACGGGGTGAAAATCCTCGCCAACGGCAAGCTTGACAAGAAGCTGACTGTGAAAGTCAATGCCTATTCTGAAGCTGCAAAGCAGAAGATCGAAGCCGCAGGTGGGAAGGCAGAGGTGATCTGAATTGTTCAAAACAATTAAGAACGCCTGGAGTATTCCCGAACTGCGCAAGAAGATCCTGTTTACCCTTTTGATTATCATTGTGTTCCGCCTCGGCGCCGTGATTCCGGTGCCGTTCCTGAACACGGACGCTCTTCAGCAGGTGATGTCCAAGGTCGCGGAGGGCGGTACCGCCCTGAGCTACCTTGACATGCTGACCGGCGGCGCGTTCTCCAACGCGACGCTGTTCGCCATGGGCGTAAGCCCCTATATCAACAGCTCCATTATCATGCAGCTGCTGACCGTCGCGATTCCTCCTCTGGAGCGGATGGCGAAGGAAGGCGAGGAGGGCCGCAAGAAGATTGCGACCATCACCCGCTATGTGACCGTTCTGCTGGGCCTCATTCAGGGCACAGCGTACTATTTCTATCTGCGCAACACCACCGTGGCCATGACGGACGGCACCATCAAGACGATTGCCATGTACACGGAAGGCTGGGAGCAGGTGTTCACCGCCATCATCATCATCATGGTTTTCACCGCCGGTACGGCGCTGATGATGTGGCTGGGCGAGCAGATCAACGACAAGGGCGTTGGAAACGGTATTTCGATCCTGCTGTTTGCCGGTATCGTCTCCCGTCTTCCCACCACCTTCAACACCCTGTATATCTATTTCAGCCAGGCGATGCAGGCTCCTGCGGAGTATGGACAGTATTTCTTCTTTGCCCCGTTCTTCATCGTCCTGTTCCTTGCGGTGATTTGGGTCATTGTTTTCATGAACAATTCCGAGCGCCGCATTCCCGTGCAGTACGCCAAGCGCGTTGTGGGGCGTAAGATGTACGGCGGCCAGAGCACGCATATTCCGATTAAGGTTGCGATGTCCGGCGTCATGCCCATCATCTTCGCGAGCTCCATCCTGTCCATCCCGAGCACCATTGAGATGTTCCTGGGAAGCAGTGCGCAGGAGGGCTTCTGGGGCGCGTTCTTCTCCGCCCTTTCCCCGACAGGCCTGCTCTACGGCGTCCTGTATTTCTTCCTGATTATCATGTTCGCCTATTTCTATCTGACGATTCAGTACAATCCGATAGAGATGGCCAATAACCTCCGTCAGAACAACGGCACGATCCCGGGTATCCGTCCCGGCAAGCCGACTGCGGACTTCATTTCCAAAATTCTTTCCAAGATCACGCTCATTGGAGCGCTGTTCCTTGCAGTGATTGCGCTCCTGCCCATCATCTACTCGAATGCGACGGCCATGCACGGCCTGTCGTTCGGCGGCACCTCCATTCTGATTATGGTTGGCGTTGCCCTGGATACTGCGAAGCAGCTGGAATCCCAGATGATGATGCGTCATTACAAGGGGTTCCTTGATTAATGGAGGAATCGGTATGAATTTGATTCTGCTCGGCGCTCCCGGCGCCGGAAAAGGCACACAGGCAGAGGTTATCTGCGAACATCTTCACATCCCGGCCGTTTCGACCGGTAATATGATCCGCGAAGCGCTGAAGAACGGCACGGAGATGGGTCTGCGCGCCAAGTCCTATATGGAGGAAGGCAAGCTTGTTCCCGATGAGGTCGTCATCGGCATCATCAAGGAGCGGCTCCAGCAGGATGACTGCAAGAACGGCTTCATCCTCGACGGCTTCCCGCGTACCATCCCCCAGGCCGAGGCTCTGGACAACATGGGCATCGTCATTGACAAGGTCATTGACATCGAGGTCCCCGACGAGAAGATCGTCGAGCGTATGTCCGGACGCCGTGTCTGCGAAGCCTGCGGCGCCTCCTATCACCTGCTTTACAAGAAGCCGGAGAAGGAGGGCGTCTGCAAGTGCGGCGGCACCCTCGTTCAGCGCAAGGATGACCACCCGGATACAGTCAAGGAGCGCCTGAAGGTCTACCATGAGCAGACCGAGCCCCTCAAGGCTTACTATGAGAAGCAGGGCAAGCTCTCCATCGTGACCGGGCAGGAGGATGTGGCGGATACGTCCCGTCTCACGCTGGAAGCGTTGAAGGCGTAAGGCGATGATTGTTCTCAAAACGAGCCGTGAGCTCTCCGCGATGAGAGCGGCCGGCAAAATTTCCTCCCGCGCGCTCCGCTTGGCAGGGGAGGCGGTTGAGCCCGGTGTTTCCACCTGGGAGATTGACCGCATCGTTCGCCGGTACATCGAGGAACAGGGTGCAATCCCCACCTTCCTCGGGTACGGCGGGTTCCCCGCAAGCAGCTGTATTTCCGTGAACAACGTGGTGATCCATGGCATACCGGGAAAGAAAATCATTCTCAAGCAGGGCGACATTGTCAGCATAGACATTGGCGCCACGTTTGAGGGATTTGTGGGCGACAATGCCTGGACGTTCCCCTGCGGAGACGTTTCCAAGGAGGCGCAGTCGCTGATGGACGCAACGCGCGAAGCCCTGTTTGAGGGAATCGCCGCCGCCAAAGCGGGAAACCGCATCGGCGATATCGGCAGCGCGGTGCAGCGGTATGTCGAAGCTCGCGGTTACTCTGTGGTACGAAGCTTTGTCGGCCACGGGGTAGGCGCGAAGATGCATGAGGACCCTGCGGTCCCGAATTACGGCACCCCCGGAAGGGGCGTGCGCCTGTTGCCGGGCATGACCATCGCCATCGAGCCGATGATCAACGAGGGCGTCAAAGAGGTGGAAACCCTGAAAGACGGGTGGACCACCGTAACGGCGGACGGCAAGCTCTCCGCTCACTTTGAACACACCGTCGCAGTCACCCCGGACGGCCCCGTCATTCTGACGCTGCCGGATTGAGAGGGCTGCGCATGGAATTTGTGAGAGGACTTGTGGTCCGTGCGGCGGCAGGGCGCGACGAGGGCGGCTTTTTCACCGTCCTTTCGGCTGAGAACGGCTACGCCGTCATCTGCGACGGCAAGCGCCGCAGCCTTTCGCACCCGAAGCGGAAAAACCAGAAACACCTTTTTCCCACCGCCGTCGTGCTGGGCGAAGGTTCATTGCAGACAAACCGAGAGATAAGGAAAGCCCTTTCCGCCGTTTCCGGCGAGGCTTCTCCGACTTAAGGAGGCTTTTGAATGTCAAAACAGGACGTAATTGAGACTGAGGGGACCGTCGTGGAGGCCCTGCCGAACGCCATGTTTATGGTGGAGCTTCCGAACAAGCACCAGATTCTGGCCCACATTTCCGGCAAGCTGCGTATGAACTTCATCCGCATCCTGCCCGGAGACAAGGTAACGATTGAGCTTTCTCCTTATGATCTTACCCGCGGGCGCATTACCTGGCGTTCCAAATAAACATGTTGGAGCCGGTTTTCCGGCTTTCAGGCTGACAATATTGTTCCTAAGGAGGGCGCACAAATGAAAGTAAGACCTTCTGTGAAGAAGATTTGCGAAAAGTGCAAGATTATTAAGCGCAAGGGAAAAGTCATGGTCATCTGTGAGAATCCCAAGCACAAGCAGCGCCAGGGTTAAGGCGCATAGACACGATTTGGAGGTGCAACCAGAATGGCGCGTATATCCGGTATCGACCTGCCCAGAGACAAGCGTATCGAAATCGCTCTTACCTATATTTACGGCATTGGCCGTAAGACCGCCACTGACATCTGCGCCGCGACCGGCGTGAATCCGGACGTCAGAGTGCGCGACCTGAGCGAAGACGACGCTGCCAAGCTCAGAGAATATATCGACCACAACTGCCGCGTGGAAGGCGACCTGCGCCGCGACGTGGCGTTCGATATCAAGAGACTGATTGAAATCGGTTCCTACCGCGGCCTGCGTCACCGCAAGGGGCTGCCGGTCAGAGGACAGCGTTCCAAGACCAATGCCCGCACCCGTAAGGGTCCCCGCAAGACCATGGCCAACAAGAAGAAGTAAGTAGGGAGGGAATAAGATGGCACAGCAGAAAGGTGCGAAGAAAGCGGCTACCGTCCGCCGCCGCCGCGAGCGCAAGAATATCGACCGTGGTGCTGCTCATATTCAGTCCACGTTCAACAATACGATTGTTACCATCACCGACACCCAGGGCAACGCTGTTTCCTGGGCGAGCTCCGGTGAGCTTGGGTTCAGAGGCTCCAGAAAGTCCACCCCCTTCGCCGCTCAGACCGCAGCCGAAACCGCTGCCAAGGTGGCGATGGAGCACGGCATGAAGTCGGTTGAGGTTTATGTCAAGGGCCCCGGCGCCGGCCGTGAAGCCGCGATCCGCGCTCTGCAGACCACGGGTCTGGACGTAACCATGATCAAGGACGTCACGCCGATTCCGCACAATGGATGCCGTCCTCCGAAGAGAAGAAGAGTATAATTGAAGGAGGAAACAAATTATGGCTAAGAATATGCAGCCTGTCCTGAAGCGTTGCAAGACGCTGGGCCTTTCCCCGGCCGTGCTCGGCTATTCCAAGGAGACCCGCCGCAACCCGAAGCAGCAGTTCCGCCGCAAGCAGTCTGAGTACGCGATGCAGCTCAACGAGAAGCAGAAGGTGAAGTTCATCTACGGCGTTCTCGAGAAGCAGTTCCGCGCCTACTACGAGGAAGCTGCCCGCCGTCAGGGCGTGACCGGTGAGAACCTCCTGCAGCAGCTGGAGCGCCGCCTCGACAACGTGGTGTACCGTCTCGGCTTTGCCAGCACCCGCCGCGAGGCCAGACAGCTTGTCAACCACGGCCATTTCACCGTGAACGGCAAGCGCGTCAACATCCCCTCCTTCCAGGTGAAGCTGGGCGACGTTATCGCGATCTGCGAGAAGTCCCGCAGCAGCGTCAGAATTAAGACCATCCTCGAGGAGCAGGCCAAGAAGGCTTGCCCGAAGTGGATTGAGAAGGCCAACGACGGTTTCGAGGGCAAGATTATCGCTCTGCCGGCCCGTGACGACATCGACTACGAGGTCGCTGAGCACCTGATCGTTGAGTTGTACTCCAAGTAATGCTGATCCTTATGGCGGCAGGGGCGGTTTCGCCCTTTCTGCCTGCCCTGAGGCCGCATGATGACATCATGGCAAGAAATTTGCTCATGTATGAGAAGGAGGTTCGCTAATGATCGAGATAGAGAAGCCCAAGATTGAGACGGAAGAGCTTTCCAGCGATGGAAGGTATGGCAGGTTTGTGGTAGAACCCCTTGAGCGCGGATTCGGCAATACGCTTGGCAACAGCCTGCGCCGTGTGCTGCTTTCCTCTCTGCCGGGCGTCGCTGTCACCAGCATCAAGATTGACGGCGTCCTGCACGAGTTTTCGACCATCCCCGGTGTCAAGGAGGACGTGACCGAGATCGTCCTGAACATCAAGGGATTGACGGCAAAGCTGCACTGCGACGGCCCCAAGACCGTGGAAATCTGCGCGGAAGGTCCCTGCATTGTGACTGCGGACGCCATTAAGTGCGACAGCGAGGTCGAAATCCTCAACCCCGAGATGCACATTGCGACTCTGGGCGAAGGCGCGAAGCTGTACATGGAGCTGACGCTCGACAAGGGCCGCGGCTATGTGCCCGCCGAGCGGAACAAGCAGAACATGAACAATAACAACGCCGTCATCGGCGAGCTTCCGGTAGATTCCATCTACACCCCTGTTTACAAGGTGAATTATAACGTGGAGCCCACCCGCGTCGGGCAGAGCCTGAACTTTGACAAGCTCACCCTCGAGGTGTGGACGAACGGTGTGATCGGCGCTCAGGAGGCCGTTTCCCTGGCCGCGAAGGTCCTGACCGAGCACCTGAATCTCTTTGTGGATCTGTCTGATAAGGGCAGCAGCACGGAGATCATGGTGGAGAAGGACGACAAGGGCAAGGAAAAGGTGCTGGAGATGACGATTGAGGAGCTGGATCTTTCCGTGCGCTCCTTCAACTGTCTCAAGCGCGCCGGCATCAATACCGTGGAGGATTTGCTCAACAAGTCCGAGGAGGACATGATGAAGGTCCGCAACCTCGGCCGCAAATCCCTCGAGGAGGTCATTTGGAAGCTGGCCTCCCTCGGCTTCAGTCTCCGCAAAGAAGACGAATAACGCAAAAACGAGGTAAAGGAGTGATATTCGATGCCAGGAACCAGAAAACTGGGAAGAACCACCAGCCACAGAACGGCTATGCTCCGCGCGCTGGTTACTTTCCTGCTTGAGAACGGCAAAATCGAAACCACAGATACTCGCGCCAAGGAAGTCCGCTCCCTGACCGAGAAAATGATCACCATTGCGAAGGTTGACAACCTCCACAACCGCCGCCTTGTGCTGGCCTTTGTGACGAAAGAGGATGTCGTGAGCAAGCTCTTCAATGAGATTGCCCCGAAGTATGCCGATCGCAACGGCGGTTACTGCCGCATCACGAAGATTGGCCCTCGCCGCGGCGACGCTGCCGAGATGTCCATCATCGAGCTGATCTGAGTTTCCTTTCGATCGGAAACGTCTCCCTGTGCCTGAAAAGGCCTTTGTTTGAGGGGGACGATAAAAAGCAGTGATAACAGATTGCCCCCCACTTGTTAGACAGTATGGACGTACTGCATAATGAGTGGGGTGTTTTTTGCTATGCAGGAGGCTTTTTCAAGTGACAATAAGTCAAAAGAGGAAAAGGGGCATGCTGCGCCGGACAGCGTTCCTCATGGCGGCGCTTGTCTTGCTTTTGCAGCTGACAGGGTGCGCATCCATCATCCACCGTCTGGCGTTTCCCCGTTCCGCGATTGTGCCCGAGACGGTGGAGGTGGAGGGAGAGACGTACTATCGCCTACGGCTAACTCTGCTTTCGGTGGTCGAAAACAGGAAGCTGTCGAAAAGGGTTGAGTGTGCGAAATGACAGGTGTGTGCCACTGGCGCACGAGCGCCCTTTAAAAAGGCGGGCGAAATTTTAGGGCCTGATGCAAACGCATCAGGCCCTTTGCCATGGAAAAAAGGAAAGAGTATTACAAATGGTATTACTTGTTTTCTGTTTTACTGGATGAATGGCAATGGCAGGCTCCCGCGCATCCGGAGCATCCTCCGCCGCAGCTGCATCCGCCTTTTTTGCGATTGCGTACCAAGTGGACCACCACAACCGCAAAGAGGAGGAAAATCAGCAGGGCCAGAACGATAGTCGGGCCGTTCCATGCGGAGAGGAAAAACAGAGTGGATAAAGCAGCCGTCATCAGGCTTCCTCCTTTCAGACGCTGGTGTTCCGGTTCAGGCGAACGGAAACCGAAGCGTCCTTTTCATAATCAGAATGGTATGGATTCGGGCGAACCACCAGGAAGATCAGCACAGCCAGCAGAAGCAGGGCTGCCACCGTGCCGACTCCAAACACGCCGGTGAGGAACAGGCTTCCCAGCTGGTACACAATAAGGGAAATCGCATAGGCAAACACACACATATAGCCGATTGCGGCGAGCGTCCATTTGGCGTTGTTCATCTCACGCTTGATGGCTCCCATCGCGGCAAAGCACGGCGCGCAGAGCAGGTTGAAAATCATGAAGCTGTATGCCGTCAGGCGGGAGAAATCGGCCGCAATGTTGCCCCAGATTTCCTGGCCGTCCTCGGAGACCTCCGCAAAGCCGTACAGCACGCCAATGCTCACCTGATGTCACTCCTTCTGTCTTTGTTCATGAGCTGCCGCTCCTCATTCCCGCAAAGCTCTATAGTTAGATTCAGCTAACTTTTGGAGAAAAAAATTATTCCACTTCGATCATGGCCGCGTCTGCCTTGCGCACGCTCAATTCATAATTGCGCACGTTCAGCTCCATCGGATCGCCCAGCGGGGCGACTTTGCGGACAAGAAGTACGGTTCCCTTGGTGATTCCCATATCCATGATGCGGCGTTTGACGGGTCCTTCCCCGTGCAGCTTTTTCACCACCGCGCTTTCTCCGACCTTCACATCTTTCAATGTTTTCATGCTTCACGCCTCCTCCTGCTTCGAAACTGTCCGCGGCCTTCCTCTCAAAACAGCACTCTGTTTGCCAGAGAGCGGTCCAGAGCGATCCGGCTGTCCTTGACCTGAAGGATGAGATTTCCGCCGATCTCGCTTACCACGGTGACGGATTCCTCCACAACAAAGCCAAGCTCCGCGAGATGCTGGCGCACCTCGTCCTTCCCGGTGATTTTGCGGATGGTAACGGTTTCGCCCGGGCGGGCCATGCTCAGTGGTATCATCGTGATCCCTTCCTTTTGGTGATGCGGATTGAAGTTAGAACAAGCTAACCTCTTGGAACATAGTTAGTTTACTGCAACTAACTGCTTCTGTCAAGAGGGGAACACGGTTTTTTTACAAAAATTCCGGCCCTGCCTTCTTTATTCCTTCCCGGTCCGCGACGCGGTTCTCTCCGTTTGGTTCCGCTCCGCATTGTCCGTGGAAGCCAGATACGTTCCCAGAATCATGATGGCCAGCGCGATCAGGAAGGAAGCGGAGGGAAAAAAGAGTTTCCAAATGAGGGGAATCATACTATAATAGAAAGAAAAGCTTTTTGATCCTGTCTGAGAGACAGAGGAACGGGGGGACCGTAGTGATTTACAATACCATTCTGGACGCGATTGGCCATACGCCGGTGATCCGCTTGCAGCATCTGCCGGATCCGCAGGGAGCGCAGGTGCTGGTGAAGTTTGAGGGGCTCAATGTCGGTGGATCGATCAAAACGCGCACGGCTTATCAGATGATTGAGAACGCGGAGCGGGAAGGGAAAATTGGTCCGGACACCGTGATAGTTGAGCCGACCAGCGGCAACCAGGGGATTGGGCTGGCGCTGATCGGCGCGGTGAAAGGGTACCGAACGATCATCATTATGCCGGATTCTGTCAGCGAGGAGCGACGCAAGCTGGTGCGGCATTACGGGGCGGAGGTCATCCTGATCCACGACGCGGGAAACATCGGGGACTGCATTGAGGAATGTCTGCAAACGGCTCTGCGGATGCAGCGGGAGGATCCGAAGGTTTTTGTGCCGCAGCAATTTTCCAACCCCGGCAATCTGGAAGCGCACCATTACCACACCGCCGTGGAAATTCTCGAACAGGTGGCGGGGCCGATCCACGGCTTCTGCTCCGGCGTTGGCACGGGCGGCACAATCAGCGGGATCGGGGAGGTCTTGCGGTCGCAGAACCCCGGGATGCTGATCTGGGCCGTGGAGCCGGAGAACGCGGCCATCCTCTCCGGCGGCAGCGTCGGCACGCACCTGCAAATGGGGATCGGCGATGGCGTGATTCCGGAAAACCTCAACCAGGAGATTTACGATGACATCTGCATCGTGACGGATGAGGAAGCCATCCGCACCGCGAAGGAGCTGGCGCGCCGCGAAGGGCTGATGTGCGGCATTTCCAGCGGGACGAACGTAGCCGCCGCGCTCAAGCTGGCAAAGAAGCTTGGCAAGGGCAAAACCGTGCTGACCATCCTGCCGGACACGGCGGAACGGTATTTCAGCACGCCGCTGTTCAGCGGGGAATGATCAAAAGGAGGAAAAGCCGATGGAAGAACGGCTGGTGATTCGGATTTACCGCTGGGGTGAGGAGGAACCCGTGTTCGCCTTTTTCCCGGAGGAGAACGGGGACGACGACGGCGGGCGCGACTATGTGCTTCCCGTGGGGTACACGGTGGATTCCGAGGATGGTTCCCCGTTTATTCGCGGAGAAAAGCCGTGCGCTCTGCAAAACCACAACGGGCTGCCGGTGCTCGTCGACGAGGCGAAAAAGCGCGCGTTCCTGCTGGAGCGTGACCGCAAGATTGAGCGGATGCGGGAGCGGGCTGGCCTTTCGCGGGCGGAGCTGGCGGAAGCGCTCGGCGCGTCTCAGATGGAGGTTTACCGCTGGGAGCGATACGAGGTGGAGCCGGGAACCGCTCTGCTGGGCCGGATCGCCCATGCGCTGGGCTGTGACACAGAGGATTTGATCTGACAGAAAAATACCGTGTGGATCGAGAAAAAACCGAAACACACGGTATTTTTTGTTACATTTATTTCTATTTGGATATTTTATGGATGAGCAACGGCGGCGGCTTCCCGAGCCAGCCGGGTGATTTCTCCGAATTCGCCCGCGTCGATCCGTTTTTCGGGAGCGATCCAGCTGCCGCCGCAGCACAGGACGTTCGGAAGGGCGAGATAATCCGGCAGGTTTTTCAGGCTGATTCCGCCCGTCGGCATGAAGCGCAGGTAGCTGTAAGGGCCCGCAAGGGCTTTGAGCATCCCCACGCCGCCGACCGTCTCGGCGGGGAACAGTTTGAGCACGTCCAGCCCCATGCGGATGCAGGCTTCGGCCTCGGTGGGCGTCGCCACGCCGGGGATGACCGGAATGCCGCGATGCAGGCACCAGCGCACGACTTCCTCGTTGGTGCCGGGGCTGACGATGGCCTGCGCGCCCGCGTCGACAGCTTGCTGTGCCTGTTCGGGGGTGAGTACCGTTCCGGCACAGACCGTCAGCTCCGGAACCTCCCGGCAGACGGCGCGGATGGCATCGGCGGCGGCGGCGGAGCGGAACGTCAGCTCGATGACGGACAGGCCGCCCGCCAGCAGGGCGCGCGCCAGATCCGGCGCTTTGGATGCGTCGTTAATCTTAACGACAGGGACTATTTTCTCAGAATTTAACTTATCGTAAAAGTTCATGTCGATTCCTCCTGCGGCGTGGTGTCCATAAAGCGCTGTAACTGTTCCCGATCCGGCAAGCCGGTGTTGTCGCCCACGCTCATGATTTGCAGGGTGCCGATCGCGTTGCCGCGCCGCACACATTCGCGCAGGGGAAGCCCCTCGGCCATCGCGGAGAGAACGCCGGCCGCGAAGCCGTCGCCCGCGCCGACGGTGTCCACAATGGTTTCCGCGCGGAAGGTGGGCTCCTGAAAGCGTTCCTCGCGCGTTGCGCCGTAAGCGCCCTGCGCGCCCGTCTTGACGATCACGGCTTTCACGCCGCGATCCAAATAGTAGGAGGCAATGCCCTCGGGCGTGTCCTCCCCGCACAGCAGATTTCCTTCCTTTACGCCGGGCAGAAATACGTCCGCGTATCCGGCAAGGCGGTTGAGCGTGCGCGCCATGGTTTCCGCATCCGGCCAGAGCTGGGGGCGCAGGTTGGGATCGAAGGTGACGGTCATTCCCTTTTCCCGGGCGCGGCGCATGAGATCTTCCGAAGCCGCCAGCGTTTGTTCCGAGAGGGCGGGGAATATGCCCGTCATGTGCAGGAAGCCGCCCTCTTTGCCGTCCAGACAGGAAGCGGTCTCCGTTTCTCCGAGCGCCGAAGCCGCCGAACCCTTGCGGAAGTATTGGATCGGCGGATCGCCGCGGCTGACCTTGCCTTTGAGCATGAAGCCCGTTTGACGTTTGGAGTCTGTAAAGGCCAGTTCCCCGCCGATTCCGTTCTTTTTCAGAAACGCGCGGATCATCCGTCCAAACGAATCGTCTCCCAGGGCGGTCAGGTAGGAGACCGAATGGCCCAGGCGCGCCAGGCCGATCGCCACGTTCAGCTCGGCTCCGGCCACGGCGGATTCCCAGTGCACGACCTCCTCGAGGGGGGCTTCCTCCTGGGCGATAAAGAGCGCCATCGCCTCTCCGGCCAGCACAAAATTCCCTGTTTTCATATGCGCTCCTTTACGGCTGCTTGCCGATGTAGGCCAGGATGCCGCCGTCCACATAGAGAATGTGGCCGTTGACAAAGTTGGAAGCGTCGGATGCGAGGAACACCGCGGGACCCATCAGATCCTCCGTCGTGCCCCAGCGGGCGGCGGGCGGCGCTGTCCTCGCTGCGGAACAGAACCTCCTTTGTGCCCATCGTGATGTACAGGCAGTCCTTATAGCCCATCGGGTATTCCTTGCCGTCGCAGATTACCACGCCATTGCCGCCGAGGTTGAAAAGGCCAAGCTCGCGGCGTTCGAGGAAATAGTGTGTGCCGAAATTTGCCCACACGTCGATCCCCTTGTCGATCGAAACCGTCTCGTGAACCGGCATGCAGCCCAGCGTCACCATGCGGTCCACATGGCTGTACACCGCCTTGACCCGATCGGCCTCATACAGGCCGGTGATGTGAAATTCCTCGCGCAGTTCCTCGGTGGTGTAGCGCTTGACGTCGCGCGGATTGGTGCTGTAACGAATGTCCATCAGTTGTCCGTCTCCTTTGTGATAAAATATTCCCGAAATACAGCTCGAACTCCCCTTGGATCAGAGCCATTTGCTTGCGGATCTGATAACGAATTTTTTCTTCGAGCAGCGGCGTGCACACCGGCAGAAAATCGAGGATCACCTGCGATTCCACCGCGGTGCGCACCGGCGTGCGGGAAACGCCGAAGCGTTCACACAGCTCGTGTTCGCTCATGCTCTGCCCCGGCTTCAGGGTGAGATCCAGAATGCGATGTTTGAGCGTGGTGTAAATCGTTTCGCTGTTCATGTTTTTCCCTCCGATCCCCTTTGATTTAACCATACCATTTTGGATCGTATTTGTAAATTTGGATATAAGCTAAAAAAGAACAAAGAAAATTTGTATACTTTGTTTATTTGCCGTTTTTTCCCAGACGTGGGGCGGGCTTGGCTTCCAAATGGGAG
>OERR01000046.1_pt1 | contig 34309 bp, 30 predicted proteins | sample 1540051 | NCBI WGS metagenome assembly OERR01 (sample SAMEA3891884, study PRJEB23780) | metagenome | biome: terrestrial biome; feature: animal house; material: Caecal content | place: Italy | collected 2015-05-05 | reverse complement strand
AAATTGTGGCGATTGCACTTGTAGGAATTATGACACTTAGTAACTTTGTTCCAGCATTTGCAAGCAGAAATTCAGCAAGTATAAGTGGAAGCACGGCTGGATTTAATGCAACAGGAACGATAACGATTGATAATGTAACAAATGAGGCAATAGCAACGGCAACAGCGTCGGTAGCATGTGGAATGAACGTTACAGCAATTTTTGTGTATAATAATGGAGAAACTCATCCTGCGTATGCAAGCAATTACACGACTAGTTGTACAGCAGTTGCGCAAAAGTCTGGAGTTCAAGCAAAAAAAGGAATTGGAATATTTAAAGTTGTAAGAGATCCATATTCATGGTCGCAGACAAAAGAAGTACCTGTAATATAAAATGATTATTATGGTGGTAGTATTAGATATATTATGATTTTGACAATGTAGTAGAAACTAAAGGCTAATAAATATTGAGATTTAGACATTGATAGATAAATGTAAAGAGTATTCATGGTTATAACTTATAGAGTTTAAGTGAAAAATAGTTGATTATTATGAGGAGGTATCAAAACTTGAAAAAAATATTACTTATTTTATGTATGTTGGTGTTATTTCTAACTGCTTGTGGATCAGATCAGGCAGAAGTGGAGAGTGAAGAATTTAATTTGGAAACGGATTTTCAGTCAGAATATTATGATTGGACAACTGAACCTCATCCCATTGTAGAAGTGGAAAATGGTTACTATATGTTAGTTGGATATTACCTTTATTATGTGGATAAAGAGACAATGGAGTATACACCTCTTTGTAATAAGCCAAACTGTCTGCATCAGGAAGAAACGGATCAAATGAAAGTAATGGATTGTAATGCAATGGTGCGATTAGATCGTTTGATTTGTACTAATTTGAATTATTATAAACAGCATCTATATATTGCAGCAATTGAATTGCTAGCGGATGAAAATGGAATGCCAGAAAGAAAATATGTAATGGACAAACTTTCTTTAGATGGTGGAGAAAGAGAAGTAATTCATGAATTTGAAAATCCAGTTGATACGGCGATTGTACATAGAGGATATATCTATTATAGTTCCGATTTTAGTCAAATTGGTTCGAATAAAAAAACGGGTGTGTATCGGATTCCAATTGAGGGAGGTGAGGAAGAATTATTATACAGTGCGGAAAGCAATAATCAAATTTCATATTTGAGAATAACTGGAATGAATCTTAGTTTTACAGAATATGATGAGGAACGTGGTCATTCGGTATGTCAGTATAATTTTGTGAATGGGAAAGTAAAAAAGATTTCATTTGGAGATGGAATTGATGTGGTTGGTGCGAGAATGGCAAATGGAAGGGTTTATTATCGTACTATGAAAGAGTATAAAGATTACAATACATGGTCCACGAATTTAGATGGAAGTGACGAAAGGAAGGAATCATTTATATCTCAGCATCAGGATGACGATTATTATTATGAAACAAATCAGGAGGATAAAACACAGACGGTATATGATTGGAAAACGCAGAAAAAAGTAACTGAGTTTTCTCAATTGGTAAGGGGTGGTTCCTTTTTCGCAGGAAAAGAAAAGTTGTTCTGGTATGGATCAAATGAAGATGGAGGAATTAAAGTTTCTTATATCAATCGGGAAGATATACCAAAGGGAGATAAGGCAGTCAAAGTATTAATGGATTTTTCTAGTGATGAAACTTATCCAGGTATTGTTACTGTTACACAATAGAACTTTTTGTATGTAATAAAATAAAGGAATGAGGTTCGTGAAGTATGAGTGGAGTAAGCTATGGCAGAATGTCATGCTTAAAAAAATAATTGGATTGCTGTTTGTTTTGAATATTGTAATATTAGTTTATAATGTTACACAGCAAGAATACAAGCAAAATTATCTGGGATTAAAACCGATTATGCAATCACTGCAAGAAGAATATGAAACATTGGGAGATAAGAAGGCAAGGCAAGTATGGCAGGAGCGAATGGAAGCTGGAGAAGGTGGAAAGGAACTGATAGCGATTAATCTATTATTGCAGCAATATGATTATATCGAGAAATATCCATCCTATCTGGATACGGTACAGGAACAGGCTCAGCGTATGAAAAAGTTTTCGATTTTCTCAGAGGAAGATTCTTTTTCTTATCGGAATATTCAAAAAACGGGAGAAGATTTTGAAAAAATCAAGAATAGACCGTTGGAGGCTGGTATAGAATGGGGAGTTCAAGAAATGAATTCTTATTTTGTCAGTGATTTGGCTGTATTAGTTGGAGTTTTTCTGCTGATTAGTACATTATTTTGGCAAGAAAAGGAAAAGGGTTTATATGCTATGATACGCAGTACACGAAATGGACGTGGGACGCTAATCCGAAAGAAATTAACGGTTTTAGGTATTACTACGATTTTATTATGTCTGTTTTTTTACATACCAGTTGCCTGTATCTGTGGAGCATTATTTGGGTTTGGAAATATGGATCGTGCGATTCAATCCATTTCCAGTTTTCGTGAATGTGTACTTCCCATTACGATAAAGCAATATATTATTTTATTTGTTATTATGAAAACGGTGGCAATGTTATGCTTTGCTTATTGTATTGCATGTGCCTGTATCTGGTTTTCGGGAATTGGACAAGTCTTTGCATTGATTGCAGCGATGAGTGGAGTTGGATTTTTATGTTTTCGCAATATTCCAGCATTATCCGTATGGAATTTCTTTAAATATGTAAATCCAGTTGCGTTTTTAGATGCAGATGGTATTTTAGGAGTTTATCAAAATATTAGTATTTTTGCATATCCTGTCAGTCGTATTGCATTGACGGTTGGAATTTTGGCAATTCTGGCATTGACTGCAATGGCTATGACAATATGGGGATTTGTAAGAAAGAATGCAGTACTGCAGGCAGCTTCATCAAGTCGGATTATGAGCTGGATTCGTAGTTGGTTATGTTATTATCGTACAACACGTTTAACGAAACAAGAATGGATCCGTTTTCTCATTCAAAAGAAAGGAATTTTGTTGTTGGTTTGCATGGGATGGATTGCTATGACATCCATCCAGCAAAGGGAAAGCCTTTATGAAACGAAGGTAATGAATTATCGTGTGTTGATAAATGAATACCAAGAACCGTTGACAAACGATCTTCAGAGAGAAATTGAGCAGAGAAAGAAACAAATCGAAGAAGGGGAAGAAACACCTCTGAATTTGGAGGGCTTTTATTTGTTTTACGATCAATATAAAACGGGTTTATCGATGCAGGAAAAATCGAAGGCGATTGGCCAAATGATTGATCAAACGAGTTGGGAATATTTGTTCTTTTCTCCAAATAGAGATTATCAACAGGCAGCTGTTTGGAGTACATTCCTTTTATTAATCGTAGTACAAATATTTGGAAGTGATTATAAGAAAAATGAGGCAGGATTGATATTGGCAACAAGAAAAGGAAGAGGCTGTTTGAGTCGAGTCCGAATTGGAATTTGTTTGTTTCTTGCTATTTTAATTGGAGGGATGATGCGTGGAGTGATTGCATGGAATGTGATTCAGTATCATCCAATTGGAGATTGTACGGTACCTGCATGGTCAATTCCAAGATTTGACTTATTGGGAGATATGCCGATTTGGGCTGTGCTTGGATTAGGTGGTATGTTGAAACTACTAGGAGTGACGGTGTTCATTCTTATGATGGCATGGATTACAATGAAAGTAAAAAAGCAGACAACAGCAATTATTATTGGTATTCTTTTATTTGAAGTACCAGTTTTAATGGAAGTTGGAAAAATTTCTATTTTGCGCTCATTTACATTGGCACAGGCATTTTATCCATATAATCTGTTAGAGGAAAATCCCGTTCAGTTTGGAATTTATTCGGCGATATTAATGATTCTCGCAGTAATATTTTTAAAAAAGATATGGAAAGGTGCGGCATTAGGAGGTAAATATGGAGCTAAAGATTGAACAGGTAACAAAGACATATGGAGCAAAACATGCATTGAACCAGTTTTCTGTTGTGTTGAAGGAAGGAATTTATGGTCTACTCGGTCCAAACGGAGCAGGAAAAAGTACATTGATGAATATTATTACGGACAATTTGGCAGCCACTTCTGGAACGGTATACTGGGAAGGAAAAAAAATTCAATCGTTAGGAAAGCAGTATCGAGAAATACTTGGCTATATGCCTCAGCAGCAAGGAATGTACGATGAATTTACAGTAGAACATTTTCTCTGGTATATGGCTTCGTTAAAAGGAATGAAGAGGAAGGACGCAAAAGAGCAGATTAATCAGCTCCTTTCTGTTGTAAATATGACACAGAACCGTAAGAAGCTGCTGAAAGGCTTATCAGGAGGTATGAAGCAGCGAGTTTTATTGGCACAGGCATTGTTAAATGATCCGAAGATTCTGATTTTAGATGAACCAACCGCAGGTTTAGACCCAAAGGAACGAATCCGAATTCGAAATCTTATTAGTGAGATTGCATTGAATAAAATTGTATTGCTTGCTACACATGTAGTGTCAGATATCGAATATACGGCAAAGGAACTTATTTTAATGAATGAAGGAGTGCTGATTGCGAAAGATACCCCTTCCAATTTGATCAAGATGGTAACGAATCAAGTGTGGGAACTAAAAGTGAAAGAAGCTGACTTAAAAGAAATAGCAAAAAAATATAAAGTGAGCAATATTATAGCAGAGGAAGATGGGATTGTCGTTCGTATTATAGAGAAAAAAGAGGCAATCGAAAGTCAATGGAATCCTGTAATGGTACGTCCAAATTTGGAGGATTTATACTTATATTTGTTTCAGTGACATCCTCCCCCACCTAAAGAGGTGAGGGCTTCCTCTTGCAAAAGCAAGCAGTCGGTTCTCGTTCGAGCAGTCTATTGACTACAGCATAAGCGAGCTATCCCCGTATGTCCTACGGTTCGTTGTATTTTTGTTGTTATGCGAAAGCTATTCGCATACCCTCATTTCTGATATTGATTGCAGCGTTTATGTCCCTATCATGATGCGTGCCGCATTTCGGACAATCCCACGCTCTTATCGACAAATTCTTCGTTTCCGTGTTTTTGTAACCGCAGCAAGAACAAATCTGACTACTTGCGAAAAACTTATCCACCTTTACAAGCTTTTTACCCTGCTCTTCAAGCTTGTACTTTAGGAATGTTACAAACATACCCCAGCCGTTATCGGAAATAGATTTGCCGAACTGTAGAGCCTGTGACATCGCTTTCATATTAAGATCTTCCACACAAACACAATCATAAGCATTGGTTATCTGCTTTGACTGCTTGTGCAAAAAATCCTTGCGCTGATTGGCTACTTTTTCGTGATGTTTTGCTACTCTAATACGCTGTTTATCTCGATTCTTAGAGCCTTTTTGCATAAGAGACAACTTACGTTGTTCACGTTTCAAACGCTTTTCGGCTTGTCTGTAATATCTCGGATAGCAAGGCTCATCGCCATTACTGTCTCTGTATAGTTCATGCATCGAAAAGTCAAGCCCTAAAAATGTCTTTGGTTCGATTTCCTGTACTTGGTTTTCGTACTCGAACAATACACTTGCATAATATTTTCCGCTTGACGTTTGGCTTACCGTCACGGATTTCAATTTATAACCAGATGGGATCATTCTATGCTGTTTTAGCTTTACAAGTCCAATTTTGGGAAGTTTGATGTAATAATTCTCAACAGTTATATTCCCATTTACACAGTTTGTGGTATAACTTTTTTGATTGGATTTTTTAGATTTGAATTTTGGAAAGCCTATTTTAGGACTTCTAAAAAAATTACCATATGCCGTTTGCAAATTCATTTGGGCATTAGCCAAAGCAAGGCTATCCACTTCTTTCAGCCATTCAAACTCTTTCTTGTATTGTGCAGGAGTGTTGTTTAGCTTTTGTTTTGTCTCCTCATAATACTTTATTTTGTCGGCAAGCATACGATTATAGATGAATCTAACGCAGCCAAAAGTCTTGGCAAACATAATCTGCTGCTCTGCATTTGGATATATTCTGAACTTATATGCTTTGTTTGCCATACTTAATTTCACTTCTTTCTTCGTCTATCGATTCCTTGATTTTCTATGTATTTCTTGATAACCTCAATCGGTGCATCCCCTGTTGTAAGCAAGCAAAAACTCTGACTCCAAAAATATTCTTTCCAAAGCTTTTGTCGTATCTGTGGAAATTCTTTTTTCAAAAGCCTACTGCTTGCACTTTTATAGGCATTTATGAATTTGCTGATTTCAGAATTGGGATGTGCTTTGAACAAAATATGCACATGATCTTTATCATGATTCCATTCCTGCAAAGTAATATTGTAATTCGGAGCTATATACTCGAAGATTTCTTTTGCACGGTTGGAAATATCATCATCAAACACTTTCCTTCGATATTTTATAACAAGTACAAGATGATAGTGCAACAAAAATACTGAATGTGCATTGTTATCTAATTTCATGTATTTATCAGTCCTTCTTATTTTCGACTGATTTTATTATATCATATTTTTTCTGCCTTGTCAATAACTTGTGAGAACGCAATTCATCCCCTACCTTAGAGGTAAGGGACTTCTTGCTGAAAGAGGTTAAACTGGATATGCTTTACTTTTTGTATCCGCCGCATTCGCATCTACTTTCGTCTGCTGCGCCTCACGGTATTTGAAAAATTCAGTTGCTACTTGAGGGAATAATGCATAAGATAATACATCTTCATCTTGCTGGCGATACTGTGCCATCTCTGCTGCAAGCTTATCTAATTCTGGTGGAATTAAATCAGCTGGACGGCAAGTAATTGGTTTTTCATCTCCAATTGCCTTTTTCTGAACTTCTTTATTAAATGGTTTTACCGTTTGACCATACTCTCCTCTTAACAAAGCACGAGATTCCTTTGTAATCATCTTATAACGTTCACCCATAACCACATTTAACACCGCTTGGGTACCAACGATTTGGGAAGATGGGGTTACAAGAGGTGGTTCTCCAAAATCTTTTCTTACACGTGGAATTTCTTCCAACACTTCATAGTATTTATCTTCTGCGTGCTGTTCTTTTAATTGAGATACCAAGTTACTCAGCATACCACCTGGTACTTGGTATAATAATGTTTTAATATTAACACCCATTACCTTTGGATTTAACAAACCTGTTTTTAATGCATCTTCCTGGATTGGACGGAAATAATCTGCAATTTCTGCAAGTAAGTTTTGATCCAATCCTGTATCATAAGGAGTTCCCTTAAATGCTTCAACCATAACTTCGGTTGCTGGCTGGCTCGTTCCCATTGAAAATGGAGAAATTGCCGTATCAATCACATCTGCACCTGCCTCCACGGACTTCATATAGGTCATAGATGCTACACCCGATGTATAATGCGTATGAATTTGAATCGGAATCTTTACACTTTCTTTTAATGCAGTTACTAACTCGGTTGCTTTAACTGGAACAAGCAAACCTGCCATATCTTTAATACAGATCGACTCTGCTCCCATATCTTCAATTCTCTTTGCGATATCTTTCCAGTAATCCAATGTATAAGCATCTCCAAGTGTATAACTTAATGCAATCTGTGCATGTCCATTTTCTTTATTAGCAGCACGAACGGCTGTTTCTAAGTTACGAATATCATTGAGACAATCAAAAATACGAATAATATCAATACCATTTGCAATGGATTTTTGTACAAAGTATTCTACTACATCATCTGCATAATGACGATATCCAAGAATATTCTGTCCACGGAATAACATCTGTAACTTTGTATTTTTAAATCCATCTCTCAATTTACGAAGTCTTTCCCATGGATCTTCTTTTAAGAAACGCAAGGATGCATCAAAGGTAGCTCCACCCCAACATTCCACCGAATGATATCCTACTTTATCCATCTTATCAATAATCGGAAGCATCTGTTCTGTTCTCATTCTCGTAGCAATCAGAGATTGATGCGCATCACGCAAAACAGTTTCCGTAATTTTTACTGGTTTCTTCTCTATTTTTGCCATGTTTTCCTCCTTTAAAATACTCCGAAAATAGCCATAAAGGTACCTGCTGCCACCGCCGTACCAATAACGCCTGCTACATTTGGTCCCATTGCGTGCATAAGCAAGAAGTTCGTTGGATCTGCTTCCGCACCCACTTTCTGCGATACTCTGGCAGACATTGGAACTGCCGATACTCCCGCAGAACCAATGAGCGGATTTACCTTTCCATGCGTAAACTTACACATTAGTTTACCAAAGACTACACCCGCTGCCGTACCAAATGCAAAGGCAATCAAACCAAGCGCTACAATCTTTAATGTATCTAACTTCAAAAATGCTTCTGCGCTTGTAGTAGCTCCTACTGATGTACCAAGCAAAATAACTACAATATACATTAATACATTGGCAGCAGTATCGGATAACTGTTTTACAACACCACATTCACGGAATAGGTTACCAAGCATTAACATACCAACCAATGGAGCTGTAGTAGGAAGAATCAAAACTACAACAATTGTAACAATAATCGGGAATAAAATTCGTTCCAGTTTGGATACTGGACGAAGCTGTTCCATTTTAATTTTTCGTTCTTCTTCTGTTGTCAATAACTTCATGATTGGAGGCTGAATAATTGGAACAAGTGACATATAAGAATAAGCTGCCACTGCGATTGGTCCCATATATTCCGTCTGTCCTAATTTACCACAAAGGAAAATGGAAGTAGGTCCATCCGCTCCGCCAATGATGGAAATCGCTGCTGCCGCTTTATCATTAAATCCCAAAAAGATTGCCATAAAATAAGCGACATAAATACCAAACTGTGCTGCAGCTCCCAACAAAAAGCTCGCTGGGTTTGCGATCAATGGACCGAAATCCGTCATCGCTCCAACTCCCATAAAGATAAGCGAAGGTAAAATACTCCACTCATCTAATAAATAAAAATAATGTAATAATCCACCGACACCATTACTGGATTCCTCTGGTGCTACCATAATATCAGGGAACATATTAACTAACAACATACCAAATGAAATCGGTACTAAAAGCAATGGCTCATATCCCTTTGCAATTGCTAAATATAAAAAAGCCAAAGCAACTACAATCATAAGCGCATTACCCCAAGTCAAATTAAAGAATGCTGTCTGTTGGATCAGATTACTCATTGTATTAATTACGTAATCCATTGTCATTCCTCCTATGATGATTTACTAAATCTGTATATACAGACTTTAGTTTAATGTAGCAAGTGTATTTCCAGCTTCCACAGTATCTCCAGCTGCAACATTCACACTTACGATTGTACCATCTTGAGGAGCAACAATTTCATTTTCCATTTTCATTGCCTCTAAAATAAATAATACTTGTCCTCTCTTTACTACAGCTCCTTCAGAAGTTTTTACTGTCAGAATTTTACCTGGCATTGGAGCCACAACTTTTACCGATCCCTGTGCCCCAGCTGCTTTTGGTGCCGCCTTTGGAGCTGCCTTTACTGGTGCCTTTGGAACTGCCTTCGGTGCTGCTGGAGCAGCATTCATGTTTTCTTCTACAGTCACTTCATATACATTGCCATTTACTGTAATCGTATAGCTTTTCATTCTTATATCCTCCTACTATGCTCTTTTCCACTTACTTGTTCCAACACGGCGAATGGAACGCACAACTAAACCATCTGTGGATGTTTCTTCTGCTGCTGCAATCGCAGCGGTAATAACTGCAACCAATTCCAAATCATCAGTTAAATTTTCTTCTTCTGGTTCCACTGGTACTACTGGTTCTGGAATTGGAATATCAATTTCTTCTGATTTCTTTCGGAATTTTGCTTCAATTTTTGGAATAAATGAGAAACAGGAAATGCAGCCAATGATAATAATAAGCACAACAAAAACGGTTACCATACCCATTAATGTATTCATAGCTGCTTTTTGCAATTTTTCTCCTAAGCTATAATTCGCTTCAAATGTAATGCTTTCCCAAGTCGTTACATTCTTATCAGTAGTCATCGTAACGACTGCCTGACGATTTTCAAACTGTGCACTCATTGTAATTACATAGGCACCATTTTCATTTCTTGTAACAACTGGTGTTTGAGTAGATACATAGGCACCTAATTCTCCTCTTGAAGAATTCCAGGAAGAAAGTCCATTATAAAGCACCGTATTTGGAGCATCTCCATTTTCTGAGAAATATTCTATTTGCGTCGCTAATTCCTGATCACTTAATGCTACGATTTGTTCCATTAATGTCTGTCCCTCTTGTCCCATAGAAACTGATGTTTCATCGGTTAATGGCTGAACAGCTTCCTCTCCACAGGCTCCAAGTACAAACATACAAAAAATCGTACTTAATACTATTACTATTTTTTTCATTGCAAGCCACCTCGTTTTAGACCGTTCCGTGTTTCTTGCTTGGACGATCCTCTCTCTTTGTAAATAACATTTCAAATGCTGCGATGACTCTTTTTCTTGTCTCCACAGGCGCAATTATATCATCTACATAACCATGTCTTGCCGCAGCCTCTGCACTGGACTGTAACTCATAATACTGAGCTGCTTTTTCATTAATTAACTGCATTGCATTGGATGACTTCTTAATTTCTTCTGCATACATAATTTTCGTTGCTGCAATGGAATCCATCATCCCAACTACTGCATCTGTCCATGCATAAACAATATCTGCTCCAAGCGACTTAGAGTTCATTGTGATATAAGCACTTCCCAACGCTTGTCCAATGATGACATTTACCTTTGGAACGGTTGCATTTGCAAACGCATAAGTGAGCTTTGCCACTTCACGTGCCATACTGCGTTCCTGGCACTTTGTCGCCTTGTATCCCTTTACATTGGTAAGAGATAAAACTGGAATATCAAACGCATCACAGAAGTTAATAAACTGAGCTGCTTTTCTTGCTCCCTGTGCCGTCAAAACAGCATCGTAAGAAGCTGTCACTTTACCATCTTCATCCACTTCTTCTAAACGGTTTGCAACTGCACCAACGGTCATTCCATTTAAACGGATAAAACCTGTAACCATTTCCTTTGCATAGTCACTTTTTGTCTCAAAGAAATATGCATCGTCGGAAATCATGGCAAGTGCGAGTGCAGTATCTCCAACACATCCTTCTATTCCATTACAAAGACGATTCAAATTATCGGTACATTCATCATAGGACATATCATCTTCATTATTAGCTGGTAAAATACCGATTAATTCACGAATTGCCTCTAAGATTTCCTCTTCACTGCCAATTCTATCTACTAATCCAGTCTCTTCACTCTGGAATTTTGCAGAAGCAGTATCACAGGCTTCTTGGTGATTTCCATCTAATGTATTTGGAGAATTTACAAATAACTTTGCCTTCTTGCTCTCCATAAATGTAAAATCAGTTAACCCACAACTAACTGTCATACCTCCGCCGCATACGCCAAAAATAGCGGTAATTTGAGGAATAACACCAGATGCCATAGCTTGACTATGATAAATTTGTCCAAAACTTTCCAAAGCATCCGTAGCTTCCTGAAGACGCATTCCTGCACAGTCCACCATACCGATGACTGGTGCTCCCATTTTCATAGCCAGATCATATAATCTGACAATCTTTTTTGCATGCATTTCACCAACTGCGCCGCCAAGTACTGATGCATCTTGACTGTATACATATACAAGATTTCCGTCAATAGTACCGTAACCTGTAATAACGCCATCGGCAGGTGTCTTGACATTTTGTAAATTGAAATCGGTGTTTCTGGCAGTAACATAACTTCCGATTTCAACAAAACTACTATCATCAAGTAAAGATGCAATTCTTTGGCTTGCTGATGTCTGCGTTGTTATACTCATATTTTGACCTCCATACTATCTTATTTCTTAACTGAATCCATTGCACTTTTTCTCAGCAGCAATAGCTCAATTATAAAACATTTTCTGCCATGTATCATTGTACCTTTAATTTTCCAAAGAATCAATCCCTTTTCCTCACTTCATTTGTTTTTTCTATTTAGCCTTAAATAGAAATTTTTTATGGCCATTTTTTCCACATTTTTACTAATTCTCTTATTTTATAAGATTTTTCGGATGTTTTTTCTCCTTTTCCGCTTCGATTTTTCAGAAATCTCATAAATCAAAATTACTTTCATTTCCTAAATTTGCATAGAGAAAGAACAATTGTTTCACCTGTTCCAAACACCATCGAAAGTCAATTGCTTTGACCGATTCCTTTGGATAAATAAAATACTCTTTTATTTTTTCCTCATCAATATAATACTCTATAACCCCAACTGCGGTTTTCGCATCCACAGGAGCAGTAAGTTGGCTTGGCAGTTTTTTTCGAATATGTACTGTTTCTCCATCTTTCATCAAATAATTTAACTGTTTCGTCCCATCTTCTACTCGAAGCGCCACGTTTTCTGCCTGCCCATTGATAACGGGAACATCTGCTAAATTTGATATTTCATAGATATCTTTATACTCATAATTAGAAAACCCATACTCCATTAGAAGTTTCGTATCCGACCATTTGTAATTACGATTGTTCGGCCATCCACATGCCAGCAATGCTACAATCAAAAATTTCCCATCTCTTTCTACAGCTCCAACATAACAATATCCCGCATTTCCAGTAAACCCTGTTTTTCCAGAAACTGCTCCATCCATCATACTCAATAATGTGTTATGATTTTGGCAGGAAATCGAACGTTTTTGTTTTACATCAGAAAATGTATAGGAAACCGTTCTTGTAATTTTAAGAAATTCTTCTTTTTTCGAAGATTCCAATAAACAATATTTCATAATTCTCGCTAACTCAGCAGCTGTCGTGTGATGTCCCTGTGCGTCCAAACCATTTGGAGTGACAAAACAAGTATTCATACAGCCAAGCTCCTGTGCTTTTTGATTCATTAATGCAGCAAAAGCCTCTACTGATCCAGCAACACCTTCTGCAATAATAACCGCAGCATCATTGTGACTCTCCAGCATGAGAGAGTAAAGCAAGTCCTTCATCCGATACTGTTCTCCTGTCACCGCCCCTAATTTTACTTTTGGCTGACTGGATGCATAAGAAGAAACGGTATAGATATCTTCTTCATTACCATATTCCAATGCAATAATACAAGTCATGATTTTCGTTGTACTTGCCATCGCCATTATTTCATCTGGATTTTTTCCATACAAAACTCTTCCAGACTTTCCATCCATCAACACCGCAGATTTCGCATAAAGCGTTTGGTCGCTAAGCTTTGCTGCACTTTCCACTGTTTTTTCTGCTTCCGTTATAGCTCCAAACGGCTCATTCCAATTTTTTGAAAGCCCAATTAAACTATTTTGAAAAAAAATACATCCAATAATAAGAAAATAAATTACTCCCATTTGTTTTTTCTTCTTATACAGTCTTCTCATAAAATCCTACCTGACTGTTTCGTTATTTTACGTTATGATGGGTAACCTCTTTTTATGACAACAGGATGAACCAAACGACTGTTGATTCATCCTGTTATCAAATTCTATTCATTTATGCATTCATTTCTTCTATTTCATTTAATGCTAGCTTTAAGCATCCCATAATACCTTGATTGTCATTCAAACTTGGAAGTACAATGTAATTTTCCAGATCTTCTAATTCTTTTGTCTTTAAATATCCGTTTAGCTGCTTTTTCACTTCTTCACGAACTAACGGCATCATATGTTCCTGATGCATAACGCCACCGCCTAGAATAATACGCTGTGGAGATAAAATACAAATTAAATCTACAAGAGCCTGTCCAATATAATAAGCTTCCATTTCCCAGACTTCTTTCTTATCTGCCAATTCAATTCCCTTTTTGCCCCATCTTGCTTCGATTGCAGGTCCTGCTGCCAAGCCTTCCAAACAAGTTTTATGATAAGGACATTTTCCTTCGTATGTATCTTCTGGATGTTTTCTCAATAACATATGACCTGCCTCTGGATGAAGCATTCCATGTAATAACTTTCCATTTGTAATAATACCCATACCAACACCTGTTCCAATTGTAATATAGATACTATTCTCCAATCCCTGTGTAACTCCCCAGGTAGCTTCTCCGAGTGCGGAACCATTGACATCCGTATCAAATCCGATTGGGACATTTAATTCCTTTTTAAAAGCGCCAACAATATCATAATTAACCCAAGCTAGTTTTGGAGTTGTTGTAATATACCCATAAGTGTCTGATTTTTTGTTCAGATCAATTGGACCAAAACATGCAATACCAAGCGCTTCGATTTCTCTTTCTTTAAAATATTCAATCATTTTTGGTACTGTAATTTCTGGGGTCTCGGTTGGGAATGATACCCGCTCAAAAATTTCTCCATTTTCATTCCCAATTGCACAAACCATCTTTGTTCCGCCTGCTTCTAATGCTCCGATTCTCATAGTTTCCATCCTTTCCTTTTCTCAATAAAATAGTTCTGCATTTATCGCAACACCATCCTATTTAAATTTAATATTTTGATTTTAGTATAACAATTGCAAACAGAAAAGTCAATTTTCTTTTTTCTTGATTTACTTGCAATATTTCAGTGTTTCCTTTAAAATAGCCTTATGAACTAATTGCAGAAAGGGTAATACAATTAGTACAAATGTTAGGAAGGGAGCTGTACAATGCGATATATAAAATCAATACTTTCTGTAATTCTTTCGCTTCTACTTTTATGCAATATTTCCCTGTCTTCTCTAGCAGGCAGCAAAAACTCTTTATCAAGCGAAGAATCCCCCATTGCATCTTCTTCTGCCTATGTTGAGTCAGAACAAATGATGTCACAATCACCAAACACAAGTTTCTTTCATGTAGATTCTCAAAATCTGGAAGTCTCACAAACAGAGTCAGAAACTCCAATTTCTTCTCAATCGAAATCTGAAGTTTCTTCTGAAATACCACAAACTGAAGTTCTTTCCGAAGCGGTATCGGAACCATCTTCCTCAAAACAATCTGACAATCAAACTTCTTCTGAAGCAACAACAGAATCCCCAGAATTGGAATCGACGGAAAAACAATCTACGGAAGCTCTTGAAACTTCCGAAGAAGCATCTACCGAAGATCTCGAAACTTCCAAAGAAGCATCTACTGAAGATCTCGAAATTTCTGAAGAAACATCTACCGAAGACCTCGAAACTTCTGAAGAAGCATCTACCGAAGATCTCGAAACTTCTGAAGAAACTTCCACCGAAGATCTCGAAACTTCCGAATCAGAGTCTACTGAGGAAGGAAGCTTATCTGAGTTTTCGCTTCTCGATTTTGAACGAGCAGCCAATTATGCTTCCATTACCTCCTGTCAAATTACAAATGGAAACCAAATTACAATTGAAGCCTCTTTTCAAGAAGAAGTACCTTCACTGGATCAAACGCTCTATCTGTTTGAATTAGACAGTTATGAAACTTCCATCGAAAAGAAAAAGCCAATTGCTTCGATTGATCTGCCAAAACAAGCGGCAAATGTAAGTATTACTACTGATTTAAATTATAATCAATCTTCTTGCCGACTTTATTCTAAATTTGTACTTGCTGTATTTGGCACAGATGATAGATATTTTCCTGTTTCCAACTTCAGTTATATTACTAATCCAGAAGTATTGGCAGCAAATCAAAACAGTTTTCCATCTTCTACTAGTAAAAAGGGATTACTCACCAACTCTGGCATGTTTTCTGATATCGACGAGTTAAATGTCCAGCACGCTTTAGTTAACATTGAATTACATAGGCTTCTTTCCGATGGAGATATGCCCTATACCTACAATGGCAACACTTACTATATTAATTCCAATGTACTTGCCAGCTATGATAGTACATTAAAATATATGGCAGACAACAATATTGTAACAAGCTGCGTTTTACTCGCCAACTATAGTCCAAGCGTACCCGAATTGATTCATCCAAATGCATCTGGAACGAGTTCTTATTATGCAGTAAATACTGCCACAAAGGAGGGTATTGAATGTGTTTCTACCATTATACATTTCCTTGCAGAACGTTATACTAGAACCGACAAAGCATACGGATATATTGCCAACTGGATCGTTGGAAATGAAGTAAATAATCCAAGTTCATGGAACAATATGGGCGATGTAGATTTTACTACTTATATGCAAAACTATTCCCGTGCGATTCGTCTTGTATCGACAGCCGTGAAATCCTGTTATAAAAGCGCACGTATTTATGTTTCCCTCGATCATTACTGGCAAGGAATAGAAGGAGGACGTCTTAATACCGTCTCTCTTTTAACACAAATGCAGCGTTTTATTCAATCGGAAGGAAACATTGCATGGGAAGTTGCCCATCATCCATATCCATTGCCGCTGACGGATCCCGATTTTACAGATGACAATGTTTCCAACAGCCAATCCACTCCAATCGTTACATTTAAAAATTTAAATGTTTTAACCGACTTTTTACAAGGATCTTCTATGCGTAACCCAGATGGCTCTGTAAAGCATGTTATTTTATCCGAACAGGGATTTACCTCTGTAGATTCCTACGGACGAGATGTCAGCGAAGAACAGGCAGCTATGTTTGCCTATGCCTATTATATTGTAGATGCCAATCCTTATATTGATTCTTTAATTTTGAATCGGCATGTCGATCATCCTGTGGAAGTATCACAAAATATTAACTTTGGGCTTTGGGAAACCGATCTTTCCGATTCTACTGGAGAAAACCCTTCCACGAAAAAAGAAATATGGGAAATCTTCAAATATATTGATACAAATCAATCCACTGATATTACAAAGCCAATTTTAAAACAACTTGGCTCCAGTAATTGGAATGATCTCATAAGCGGATATGATGAATCGAAATATCAGTCTCTGCGCTCCATTAAAACGGGTGTTTTAACTCCTGTAAAATCCTTTACTTCAGCTTCCAACTTGCCAAATAATTGGATTAATAACTGTTACACAAAAATTACTGAACAGCTTCCAACTGGAGCCAATGTTACGATAGAACCAACTTATAGTGCTGCTTATAAATGCATTATTCAAAAATTTTCTTCTCCGCTAAACTTTGCAAGCAATCCCGTTTTTGGAATGGATATTACAGTCAATGATATTCCTTCTGACTTTGCTCAGGTTCGTGTCCGTATATTCAGCAACGAACATGTCTTTGACAGTGAGGCTCTTGTTCCAGCTGGAACGAAAACAACGCTTGGCGTTGATTTAAAAAACTGGCCTTACCGCAGTTATGTGGATCGTATCCAAGTTTGGGTAAAACAAAACAATTCCACTCGTTGGAATCATGGCTCATTCCGCATTGAAAACGTCGTACAAGCCGCATCTGCATCGACTGCAAGCAATTCCATTACTGTTTCCAATGGACAGATTAGCAATCAGGCGCAAAACTCTTACCGTGTTACATGCGATGTATTTGCATCCAATGAAATTGACCGAATATTGCTTTCTACTTGGAATGACAATAATTCCAATCAAAAGGTAACACAGGATGCCACATTGCGAGGTCAAACAGCTTCCTGTACGGTGGACGTTTCCTCCATTGCAGATACCGATCAGTCGTACACAACTCAAATTATCGCTTACGATAAAAAAGGCAACGCATCCGATCCCGTTTATCTTTCTGTTCAACTAAACAAACCAATTTTAAGCTCCATTATGGTAACGGATTTAAATTCAGAAGGCTATACCGTAGTTTGCAATGCCACTAGTACTGCCGGACTTGCATATGCTCTTTGTCCAACATGGAGCAATGAAAATGGACAAGATGATATTATATGGCATGAAGCATCCGTCAGTGGAAGTTTAGTTCGCTGTCGCATTCCTATTTCTTCTCATAACGGAGAATCTGGCAAATATACAACGCATATTTATGTCTATGATGTCAATGGGAATGTTAGTCTTGTAGGGACGGAGGTAACCGTTCCTCCACACGGAGCTCCAGGTATTTCCAACGTTCGAACATCCAACTTAACTTCTTCGGGTTATACCGTAAGCTGCAAAATAAATTCTTACTATGGAGTCCAGGAAGTATTATTCCCAACTTGGAGCCGTGAAAATGGACAGGACGACATCATTTGGTATAAGGGAACTATAAATGGAACAACTGCCACAGTTACGATTCCAACTTCCAACCACAATAAAGAAAGCGGCATTTATTGTACTCATATTTATGCCTACGATGTAAAAGGCAATGAAAATCACACTGGATTTCAAATTTCGGTACCTGCTGCATCTACAAAAACATTAACATTAAGCGATCTTTCTGTCAGCAGCCTGACAACCGACGGCTACACCGTATCTGCAACAGTCAATGAGCCTAAATTGATACAAAAGGCTTCAGGAATAACCTGGACAAAAATCAATGGAAACGATGACCAGACAATCGACTCCGTTATCGTCAGTGGAGATCGGATCACTTACCATGTAAAAACGTCTGATCATAACAATGAAGCTGGCAGTTATTATAGTACGATTCAGATTGAAACTCCATCTGGCACCTTATCCAGGCAGACAACGATTGAGGTTCCAAAACTTGCCATATCACAGGGAATGAGCAATCTGAAATTTACTAATGTAACAGGCGATGGTTATACCGTTTCTGTCACAATTGCCGATCCAACCAATGTTTCTTCTGTTCTTTTCCCGACTTGGACAACTGCCAATGGACAAGACGATATTATATGGGGCACGGGAACAATCAATGGTTTCACAGCAACTTACCAAGTAAATGTTCGTAATCATAACAATGAAACGGGACATTATAATACGCACGTATATTTAACTGACAAAAATGGAAAACAATATATGGTCGGCGGAGATATTACGGTCCCATCTCAGACTAATATTAATGCAGCATTAAGTTATACAGGACATGTGCAAAACATTGGATGGCAGTCTTGGGTATCGGATGGTGAAAAAGCTGGTACTTCTGGCAAGAGCCTGCGAATTGAAGGACTAAAGATTAAAGTAACCTCCTCTCTATCCGGAAGCATCGAATACCGTACTCATGTACAAAATATTGGATGGCAGTCCTGGGTAAGAAATGGTGCACTGGCTGGTACTTCCGGCAAGAGCCTCCGACTGGAAGCAATGAATATTCGTCTTACTGGAGAACTTGAGAAATACTACCATGTGGAATATCGTACTCATGTACAAAATATCGGATGGCAGTCTTGGGTAAGAGATGGCGCAATGGCCGGCACCTCTGGCAAGAGTCTCCGGCTGGAAGCATTGCAAATTCGCCTTGTCCGTAAATAAAAATACAAAAACCAGAAGTTGTTATTACGAACCGTTAAAACAGCTTCTGGTTTCTTTGTTACTATTATATTGTATAAACTGGATCAATTCTTTGCAGTTCTTTCCAAGTATCTACTTCCATCAAATCATTCTTTTTACATTTACGGATTTCAATTTCAAATATGTCTTTATATTCTCGAAATGGAATTTCATCCCAATACCGTTCTTTTCCGCCTGGACGGTTCCATGCCTCATCCAAACATTGCTCTAATTTTTTTCCATCCTCATCCGTCCAAAACGAAATCCCACACATACGATAGCAATTTTCTCCCCCAATTTGCATTTTTTGAATCAAATCCTTTTTTACGACAAAACACCAGTCGTCAGTTCTCTCGCAATAAACGCCCAAATGATTGGAACAATACTCATATTTCCTTACCACATTCGGATTTTGAATCACTAAATCCGCCTCTAACACATAGGCCCTTGCAATCCTTTTTCTTGCTAACCAAGCAGATGAAACATTGTTCGTCTCATTAAAAAAAGGATTTTCCATTAATTGAAGATTCGGATAATGGTCTTTTAACAAAGCAAACTGCTCTTTCATATATCCTACCACAATTGTAATATCCTTAATTCCCACATCGAACAATGCATCTAAGATTGTTTCAATAATTGGTTTTCCATGAACTCGAACAAGAGGCTTTGGTGTATTTAATATAATTGGCATCATACGGGAGCTAACTCCTGCTGCCAATATTACTGCACGTTTTACTCGATATGGTTCCAACTGTTCCAATCCCAGATTCGTAATCCAAATCTCTTTCTTTTCATCCACACCAATCAATTTTTCTTGCACTGCCTCTTTTAAGGTTTTATTTACCATTCCAAGTGACATTCCTGTTTCCTCTGCCATATAACGCTGCGTTAATTTCTTTTTTCCTTCTCTTTCAATCAAGCTTAATAATTCAAATTGATTTCGATTCATCTTCGATCCAGTCCCTTTCTATTTTGTTACATCTGGAATTGTTCTTTTCAAACAGAATACTACCAATTTCATAAGTCCATTTACAGCTAAAATAATAATGGAGATAAAAGCTGTAGATTCCATTAATGACTGTGATTCAAACTGTGGGATTAATAAAGCAAGCGGCATCGTACGAAAATCTGCCAAAAAAGAAACCGCAGAAATCGTTACCATAGCATTTACAAAAATATAACTAAACATTTCCAATATTGTCTTTTGTGTACATTTAAGGTAAACATCTTTTAACATACGCCATGGAGCAATTCCAAGCGTTGCTGCCACATCCTCTAAATTCTGGTTAAACTTACTTAATGAATTATAGGCAAGTAAATAAGGAGAAGCAAAAAAATGCACCATATTTACAAGAACTAACATCATCAAAGTTCCATAAATCCAGCTTCCTCTAAAAAACAATACATAAGCAAGTCCTAATACAATACCTGGAATTGCCAACGAAACCATGGAGATTAAATGGAGTGCCTGTGTCCCCCAATTACGTTTGGAGCGAGCTGTTAAAAAGGCAGTAATATAGGCCGTCACCGTGCCGATAAAGGAAGTTGCAAGCGCAATGGCAAGCGAGTTTTTTAAATAACGTCCCACCCCTAATTGAAACGCTTCTTTTATATGATCCAATGACAGCCTGGGATCAATTGGATACTGCTTTATGATTGACAAATATAAAAAAGCAAAAACGGGAAGGCTAATAAGTAAAACCGTTACAATACAAAAGAAATAGGCAAAGCGATCTCTTCTCTTATTTTTTAAAACAACATATTGTTTCGTGATTGTAGAACTATTTGTCGTTTCTTCCTGCCTCAAATCTAACAAAAAAGCAACAACAGCTGGCAGCAATAGTAACATTCCGATTACTGCTCCTTTTGAAATATTCATCTGTCCTACAACTTCCCGATACATATAGAGAGGAAGTGTTACAATTTTTCCTCCAATTATAAGCGGAACTCCATAATCTGTAAAAATAAGCGTAAACACCGCAAAACTTGTGGATATTAACGTCTTTTTTATATTTGGTATTGTAATCGTCCAAAATTGTTTCGCTTTACTTAGTCCAAGTACTCGTGCTGCCTCATATGCAGTATAGTCTTCATATTGAAAAATATCGGTTAACATCAAAAAAGCAACTGGAAATGAATATAAAACCGATCCCATAATCATCCCTAAATAGCCATAAAGCGGAATTTTAATTCCAAACCAATTGGATAACATCCCATTATCTCCCAATAACAACACTAACCCCATGCCATGTGAAATAGATGGAATTAACATTGGAATTGTAAATAGAACCGAAAATACGCCTTTCCATCTCATTCTACTTCGATTAATACACCATGCCAATAACAGTGCTAATAAAACAGAAATCATTGTAGCAATGCCTGTTACGACGATGGAATGACTCAGCATGGTTTTTAATTGACCAGCCTCCAGTAACTCTTGGATATCCTCCATCCGAATGGTGGCAATCACCATTCCAAGTGGACATAGAACCGTTATAAATAGCAAAACCATAAGGAAGTATTTTACTGCTGGATAAGCAATCTTTTTATTTCTCATCTGTTTTTTCCTATCCTTCAATTAAATTCATTTTTCATTCTTCCAGTACATTTTAATAAAGACTCATATTTTTGTTCTAAATGCGCTACGACAAAATCTCTCACAAAAGCATTTGCAGGATTTTTAAAAATATTTTCTGGCGTATCCAACTGTTCCATTCTGCCTTCCGACATTACCATAATTCGATCTGCCAGATAAAACGCTTCTTCTTGTTCATGTGTAATAAATATCATAGTAGAATGAAATTTTTCCTGAATTGCCTTTAGCTCCTGCTTCATAATTTCTCGATTGGTTACATCCAAAGCAGAAATCGGTTCATCCAAAAGCACAATATCTGGATTCATTGCCAGAGTTCGTGCGATTGCTACTCGCTGCTGCTGCCCTCCCGAAAGCTGTCTCGGTTTTTTATTTAAATGCTCACTCATTCCAATTTGCTCTAACGTATGCAGCGCAATCTCTTTGGCAGAAGCCTTTGTTTCTTTTTTCAATTTTAATGCATAAGCAACATTGTCCAATACAGTCATATTTGGAAACAATGCATAGTTTTGAAAAATAATTCCCATTCCTCTTTCATTTGGAGCTAGTTTAGATATCTCTTTTCCATCTTTCTTAATGCTTCCACTATCTGGATGCTCTAATCCAATTAAAATACGAAGTAACGTTGTCTTTCCACATCCACTCAATCCTAAAATCGCTAAAAATTCCCCTTTTTTCACTTGAAAACTAATATCTTTTAATACTTCTTCTCTATCAAACTGCTTTCGTATATGACTTACCTCTAACTTAATCTCCGACATTTCATATTCACTCGCTGTTTGTTCCGAAACTGATTTTAATACTTCCATAATTGCAATAACCTCTCTTTTTCTTCCATATCCTCAATTCCATGCATATCTGCATAGTTCACAGTAACAGGATAATTTTCAATATAGTTTTGCTGTTCCTTTAAAATTTGACCTGGACATAAATATTCTTTATCATAAATCAATGCATGATTCACAATAAATTCAAATACCTCTGCAACCCCTTCTTTTTCACGTTTTCCTTTTATTATGCTGCTTCCAGTCAACGAATAGGGGGATCCAAACTCAGGCTCGATTAAAACCAAATCATTTCCTTCATTTTGTTCCTTTACTGCCTGAAAAGTTAAGCTAAGTCCAATTGCCACTTCTTGTTGAATCAATAATTTAATCGGACCAGAACCAGATTCTGTGAATTGCTTTACATTTATAGCCAATTTATCAAAATATTGAAGCGCTTTTTCTTCTCCCCAGACATTTACCAATCCCTTATAGAAAAAATATCCAGTCCCACTCGATTTGGGGTCGGGCATTGCAATCCGATTTTTGTACTCTGGGCGTAATAAATCCTCATACGTCTGCGGCATAGGAAGATCATATTTTTCTAATACCGTTCGATTCACAATTATAGATCCATCTTGTCTCTCCCATATAAGGTATTTTCCGTCAGGATCTTGCATTCCATCTATATAATCTAGCTTTGTCATATCGGCTACATATTCCAAATTATCTTTTATTTTTTCTAAATATGCACATTCCAGTCCAACTATAATATCTGCATCCGCATTTTCTCCCTCCATACGAATTTTGGATGCCGCTTTTCCGGTTGACATATACATAACTGAAACATTTTTGTCGGGAAACGCTTCGGTCAACTGTTCCTGTAACGCTTCATTCCGAAATTGTTCCATGGAAGAATATACAATAATTGCATCTTCATTCTCTTTTGTCACATCTATAATCAATAACACTGTGATAATGAATAATACCACTGCTACTCTTTTTAGCATATTGTTACCTATTCGCTACGCCTTTCCCTTACCTTTTTTTATTGCGTTTTGAATCATATCACATTTTTTTGAACATTTCAATCTCTATTTTCATCTTATTTGTTCATTTTATCTCTATATTGGATCTAAACTGAACATATTATCTCCTTATTTAAGACATAGTGTGACGGGTTTATCGCATAAAAAAGGACATAATAGATCGTGAAATCTACTATGTCCAGTCAAAACTTTATTTAAAAAATCCCTTTTTCTTCTTTTCTGGTCCCTTTGTCACTCCGCCCATTGCCATATCATATTGATGCAATGCCTCTCTTTGCTCTGCATTTAAAGTCGTAGGAACCTGTACTACCAAAGTAACATAATGATCGCCTCGTGTATTGCGGTTACGAAGACTTGGAATACCCTTTCCTCTCAGACGTACTTTTGTACCAGTCTGTGTTCCTGGTTTCACTTCATATTCTACCTGACCGTCTACAGTCTGAATACGAATTGTATCCCCTAACGCTGCCTGTGGGAATGAAATCGGTACAGTAGAATATACATCATAATCCTGACGTTTAAAAATCGGATGTTGCGATACGGTTACTTCTACTAATAAATCTCCTCTTTCTCCACCATTGACACCTGGCTCTCCTTTTCCACGGATACGAATGCTCTGACCGTTATCAATACCAGCTGGAATTGTAATTTCAATCTTTTTACGCATTGTTACATAACCAGTTCCTCGGCAATCTGGACATTTCTCTTTAATAATTTTACCCGTTCCATTACAATCTGGACATGTCTGTACATTACGTACCATACCAAAAATGGATTGCTGGGTATAGGTTACCTGACCACGACCTCCACACTTTGTACAAGTCTGAGGACTTGTGCCTGGTTTTGCACCTGTTCCACCACATTTCGTACAAGTTTCTTTCAAATTCAAATCCAGTTCCTTGGAACAGCCAGAAACCGCCTCTTCAAACGTAATACGCACAGCAGCATGAACGTTGGCACCTCTCATTGGACCATTATTTGCACGTCCTCTGGAACGAGAGCTTCCAAATAAGTCGCCAAAAATATCTCCAAACATGTCGCCCATGTCTGCGCTATTAAAATCAAAGCCTCCAAATCCACCGAAGCCGCCGCCAGCGCCGTCTGCACCGCCAAATGCTGCATGACCAAACTGATCGTATTGTCTTCTTTTTTCTGGATCACTAAGTACACTATAAGCTTCAGAAGCTTCTTTAAACTTTTCTGCCGCAACTTCATCTCCTGGATTTGCATCTGGATGATATTGCTTTGCCAGTTTTCTATATGCTCTTTTTAATGCAGCATCATCGGCGTCTTTTGGAACACCTAACACTTCATAATAATCTCTTTTCTCTGCCATGGAATGTTCTCCTCTATATTTAACCTGCATAACGGTACTCTCAGAGAAACATTTCCCTGAGAGTACCGCCTTCAATCTGCATCACCAATCTATTACTATGAACCAAATCTGCTAAGTCAAGTTCAGTGAACAGTAGGCGACATCCAACCTATTTATAGTAAACTTCCATGCCGTATAAAACGGCATTGCTTTACACTTCTTTGTAATCTCCATCTACTACATCATCCGCAGAACCTGCTCCTGTATTTGCTCCTGCGCCTGAATCTGCCTGTGCACCGCCATTTGCCTGTGCCTGCTGTTCATACATCTTTGTGAACAGCTGGTTTGCACTCTGCATTAAAGTTTCCTTCTTCGCTTTCAAATCAGCTACCTGATCTGGAGTAATATTTTCAGGAGTTGTAGCAGCAACTGCATCCTTTAATGCCTGTAAATCAGCTTCTACCTGGCTCTTCAAGGAAGCATCCAGCTTATCGCCAACTTCTTTTAATGCATTTTCTGTCTGGAATACCATGGAGTCAGCTTCGTTTCTCGCATCAATACCTTCCTTACGAGCCTTATCCTGTGCTTCAAATTCAGCAGCTTCCTTTACTGCCTTATCAATATCTGCTTCTGACATATTGGAACCAGCTGTAATAGTAATATGCTGTTCTTTTCCTGTTCCTAAATCTTTAGCGGATACATTTACAATACCATTTGCATCAATATCAAATGTAACTTCGATCTGAGGTACTCCTCTTCTTGCTGGTGGAATACCATCCAGACGGAATTGACCTAACGTCTTATTATCTTTTGCAAACTGTCTTTCGCCCTGTACAACATGGATATCAACAGCTGTCTGATTATCTGCTGCTGTTGAGAAAATCTGACTCTTCTTTGTAGGAATTGTCGTATTTCTTTCAATCAATCTTGTAGCAATACCACCCATTGTTTCAATGGATAAGGACAATGGTGTAACATCCAGTAATAAGATATCACCTGCACCAGCATCGCCTGCCAACTTACCACCTTGAATACATGCACCGATTGCAACACATTCATCTGGATTTAAGTTCTTAGAAGGTTCTTTTCCTGTTAAAGCTTTTACCTTTTCCTGTGCGGAAATCATACGTGTGGAACCACCAACTAATAATACCTTATCCAATTCAGAAGCAGAGATACCTGCATCTCTTAATGCATTCTGTACTGGTGCTGTTGTTCTTTCAATCAGATCATGTGTTAATTCATCAAATTTTGCTCTTGTCAGGTTCATATCCAAATGTTTTGGACCGTCAGAAGTTGCTGTAATAAATGGTAAGTTAATATTAGTTGTTGTAGCAGTTGACAATTCTTTCTTTGCCTTTTCTGCTGCTTCTTTTAATCTCTGAAGAGCCATCTTATCTTTGGATAAGTCTACACCTTCTGCTTTTCTAAATTCATCTAACATCCACTGTGTGATCTTATTATCAAAATCATCTCCACCCAGTCGATTATCACCAGATGTAGCTAATACTTCAATAACACCATCACCGATTTCAATAATGGAAACATCAAATGTACCACCACCTAAATCGTATACCATAATTTTCTGTTCTCTTTCATTATCCAAACCATATGCAAGAGCTGCTGCTGTAGGCTCGTTAATAATTCTCTTAACATCCAAACCAGCAATCTTACCAGCATCCTTTGTTGCCTGTCTCTGTGCATCATTAAAATATGCTGGAACTGTAATAACTGCTTCGGTTACCTTTTCTCCAAGATAAGCTTCTGCATCTGCTTTTAGTTTTTGAAGAATCATAGCAGAAATTTCCTGTGGAGAATATTTTTTTCCATCAATATCTACTTTATAATCAGTTCCCATATGTCTCTTAATAGAAGAAATCGTCTTTTCTGCATTTGTAACAGCCTGACGCTTTGCAGGCTCACCGATCAAACGCTCTCCTGTCTTAGAGAATGCAACAACGGATGGTGTTGTTCTAACGCCTTCTGTATTTGTAATAACAACTGGCTTACCACCTTCCATAACAGCTACACATGAATTTGTTGTACCTAAGTCAATACCAATGATTTTTCCCATAATTAGTTTCCTCCTGTTTTATGGATTTATCTGCAATAAAATACAGATACTATATAAACTATCAGGCTTTCGCCTAGAAATATAAGTTAGCAAATCTATAATCAAATAGTTGGTTTCATACCTCAATGGTCATTTGCTAATTTGCAACTTGAACCATCGAATGTCTTACAACCGTTTCTTTATAAGTATAACCTTTTTGGAACTCTGCGGCTACGACATTTTCTCCAAGTTCTTCATTCTCCACATGCATCACTGCATTATGGAAGTTTGGATCAAATTCTTTTCCAACCGCTTCAATCGGCTTTACACCAGCTTCTTCCAATGTTTTCATAAGCTGTTTATAAACCTTATCCATTCCATCTACAAAAGCATCTTCTTTATTTTCTTCTGGAACAGCTGCCAAACCTCTTTCAAAGTTATCGACAATTGGAAGAATCTTCTCTACAATCGTCTTAGCACCCATATCAAACATTGCTGACTTTTCTTTTTCTGTTCTCTTTCTGAAATTATCAAATTCTGCCATTGTACGTTTTAACCGATCGGTTAATTCCTCAATCTGAATGTCTTTTTTATCTTTCTTTTTTTCTTTTTTCTTAAAAAAGGATTTTTTTGCAGTTTCTTCTGCTTCAGCCGTCTCCTCTTCTGGTTCCTGCTGCTCCTCTTCTTCTAGCTGCTTTTCGGCTTCATTCTCTGCCTCTTCTTCTAGAATTTCATCGGCTAGATCCTTATCCATTGCTTCTTCTTTCTCTGCCACAAAACTCCCGCCTTTCTATCTATTCTTTTTTATAAATGCTGTCTAACTGTTCGATTAAAGTACGCAGTACCGAGACAACATGCTCATAATCCATACGTTTCGGTCCAATAATACCGATTGTTCCCTGAATGCCATCGCCTAATGCATAGTTTGCTGTTACTACACTGCAATCTTTCATAGATTGAACTGGAGTCTCACTTCCAATATATACTTGAATTCCATGTTCCTTGCCCGCCTGTTCTACCAGCTCAGCTAAATGATCCTGCTCTACTAAAGTGGTTAACAACTCACTCGCCTGCTCACTCGTTCCCAACTCTGGATATTTCAAGATATTTGTAGTACCGCTTGTGTAAATCTGCGGTTTTTCCTGATCGACTCTCTTAATCGCATTCGCAACTTCTTCTAAAACACTTCCGACCACTCCACTGTGATAACCTGCTTTTTCTTTTAACTCTTGAATCAAACGCAGGTTAATCTCATCAATGGTCAATCCATTCAAAGAACTGTTTAAAAGAATATTGAGCGACAAAATCTCTTCATCAGAAATATCTTCTTCAATATTCATCATTGCATTTTTAATAATGTTGCCCTCTACCACAATCACTGCCAATAACCGGTTTTTTTCTACCCTTGACAGTTGAATAAACTTTAACTTCGTATGATGATACTGAGGTGCGGAAATCATCGTTGCATAGTTGGTATTCACCGCCAGAAGCTTTGCCATCTGTTTGAGCAGCAACTCCACACGGTCTACCTTTTGAATAAGAAAATCATTCATCTGCAATACTTCTCGTTCCTTCTCCTGCATCATATTATCTACGTAGAGACGATACCCTTTATCTGAAGGAATTCGACCCGCCGATGTGTGGGGCTGTAGAATCAAACCCATTTCCTCCAAATCTGCCATCTCATTACGAATCGTCGCAGAACTGAGATTAAGATCCGTATATTTGGAAATGGTTCGTGACCCAACTGGCTCTCCGGTTTCCAGATAGTTTTTAATGATTGCGTTTAAAATAGTACGCTTTCTGTTATCCAGTTCCAATTGACTCACTCCCTTCTTGGATTATTAGCACTCAACAAAGAGGAGTGCTAACATCTATAGATAAGATAGCACTCCTCCGACCAAATGTCAACTAGTAATTTATAAAAAAATTATAAAATTTAAACTATTTTTTCCTATCAAAATTTAAACAGGAATTCTTGAAGTTTTCTCGATAGACAGCAGGAAATCCCCGCCACCGCCTTTCTATAAGATACGGTGGCGAGGACTTCCTTAAACACGACTCATTGAATCGAGATAACACTTACTGGACATCCATCTCTCGCTTTCTCTGCTAAGTCCATGGCATCGCTTGGGATTTTTTTGTCCACTGCCTCTGCTTTCGCCTCTTTATTAAAATGAAATATCTCTGGACAAGTGTCTACACAAAGGGCACAACTAATACACCCACTCTGATCTACATGTGCTTTCATATCAAGCTCCTCCTATTTAAGCCTATACTTACAAAACAAAAATCTTGTTTGCAGCAATAGTATATGCATCCAGATCAGAATTATTCTTTAATAATGGCGTAATTATCTTTATGAAGCAGGGAACTTCCTTGATTCGATTAAACTCCAGCCATTTCCTTTACTGCTGCCGTTAAATCTTCTAATTGACCGATTGCATCTTGCATGGAGCTTCCTTTTACTCCCATATAGAATTTCAACTTTGGTTCTGTTCCAGATGGTCTTGCACAGCACCAAGTATCATTTTCTAATGCAAAATAAAGAACGTTGGATTTTGGAAGTCCTGATTTACCAACTTCTCCCGTTACCATATCTTTCTTTACATCTTCTTTATAATCATAGAATTCCAATACTTTATAGCTGCCAATCTGCTCTGGAGTCTGCTTTCTCAGGTTGTCCATAATTTCCTGAATCTTCTGTGTACCTTCAATTCCTTTTAATGTAATCGTATACAAATCTTCCTTATAATATCCGTAAGTATCAAAAATCGTTAACATCTGATCCCAAAGAGTCTTACCCTGTGTGCGATAATAAGCAGCAGCTTCACAAAGTGCCATAACTGCCACAACTGCATCCTTATCCCTTGCATGGGTTCCAACTAAGCATCCATAGCTTTCTTCAAAACCAAACTGATAGCTATGCTCTCCGTTTTGCTCAAACAGTTTAATCTGTTCTCCAATATATTTAAAACCAGTTAATGTCTTAATCAAAGTCTGATTATAAGCAGCAGCAACTGCATCTGCCATATTAGTAGATACAATCGTAGTAACAACTGCTCCGTTTTCTGGTAAAATTCCAAGCGCCTTCTTCTGAGATAATTCATATTCACAGATCAGCATACCCGACATATTTCCAGTAAATACCTGATACTCTCCAGTCTTAGAATCTTTTGCATATACACCGAGACGATCTGCATCTGGATCCGTTGCCAGTACTAAATCTGCATCTACTTTTTTTGCTAATTCCAAAGCAAGTGCAAATGCTTTCTTATCTTCTGGATTTGGATAACTTACAGTTGGGAAATTACCATCTGGTTCGCTTTGCTCTGGTACAACATAAACTTGTTCAAATCCAAGTTCTTTTAAAATACGGCGAACTGGAAGATTTCCTGTACCATGCAATGGAGTATAAACGATTTTTAAATCCTTTGCTACTTCCTTAATTGCCTCTGGATGAAGAACTAACTTCTTCAGCTCTTCCATATAGGCATCATCAATTTCCTTACCAATAATAGTCAGAAGACCTGCCTTCTTTGCTTCTTCTTCACTCATCGTGCGAATCGTCGTAAAGTCTTCAATCGCATTCACACAGTCAATAATCTCTGTATCCTTTGGAGCAGTAACCTGAGCACCATCTTCCCAATATACTTTATATCCATTGTATTCTGGCGGATTATGACTCGCAGTTACGACAATACCAGCCGTACATCCTAACTTTCTAAGTGCAAAAGAAAGCATTGGAGTTGGACGAAGTGATTCAAATAAATATGCATGAATTCCATTTGCTGCCAGACAAAGGGCTGCTTCTTTTGAAAATTCTGGTGACATTCTACGAGAGTCAAATGCAATTGCCACTCCTTTTTCCTGTGCATTTTCCTTTAAAATAAAATTAGCAAGTCCCTGTGTTGCCTTTCTTACCGTATAAATATTCATACGATTTGTTCCAGCGCCAATTACACCACGCAAACCGCCTGTACCAAACTCTAAGTTTTTATAAAAGCGATCTTCAATCTCCTTTTCATCACCTGCAATTGCCTTTAATTCCTCTTTTGTATTCTCATCAAAATAGGAATCTTCACACCAAAATTGATAAGTTTCCATAACATTCATATCCTTTTCCTCCTAAATATAATAATATATGAAAACATCAGGACATTAAATATCCAATTCCTGAATTATTATCATCTTTTTTCATTATATAAAAAATCCCACTCCATAACAAGTGGAATAATACAAGATTTGACGTACAAACCATAGTTTATTTTTCAATTAAATCAATTGCTCTACCTCATAAAAACTCCAATTGCTGCTGTTACCAAGATTTTAGTAACAGCAGAGTTCATGATCTTCTTTTCTTTATTATACTCTTATCTTGCCGCATTTCCATCAGAAGTAATCCATTGTTTTACTACTTCAATATTTACCTTTGCAGCTTCTGCAATTTTTTCTACCGATATACCCATACCAGCAAGGGAAAGTGCCATTTCCTTCTTGGCCTTTAATTCTCCTTCACGGCGACCTTCCTGACGACCTTCACGCCGACCCTTAAGTTCGATTCGATCTAATACATCACACATATTGTGGATACCTCCCTTCGTATCATCCTTATATGCTTCCTCAAAACGGTTATCCTTCGACATCGCACTAAGCAGCTGCAGAGTTTCCTGAATATGTTTAAAATCATAGGGTTCTGGTGTGTAATCTCCCTTCTCCCTTTTCTGTACAAAGTAATCCGCTACAATGCGAAAATCACTTTGAAACAGAGCAACCTGCTCCTGCGTCAGATATGCGATTTCAAACAAATTGATCCTATAATCATTCACATACGGCTCAAATTCTGGCGGTATATCAAGACACTCCTTTAATCTCAGCGGCTGACTCCAATGTTTTTCATGTCCAAAGTACAATACCAAAGTTACTACAGGATAACGACTATTTTTCTACATAAACGAATGATACACATTGACTCTTCTTTTTCTTTTTGTTATACTGAACAACGATATTTTATCGAAACAACTCCATCAATTCCAGATAAGGAATTAGGAAGGAATTTATTATGTATACATGGGAAGAATTATATCATTTTATCAATCACTGTAATCGCTGTGAACTTTGCCAAACTCGTAACTTTCCCGTTATGGGCAGAGGAAATATTCAGTCTCGTATCCAATTTATCTCAGAAGCCCCTGGAGCACAGGAAGATATCCAGGGAATTCCATTTGTCGGACCTTCTGGTCAACTCTTTGATAAACTACTTTCTCTTGTCTCCATGACTCGAAATGATCTCTACCTTACTAATATTGTAAAGTGCCGACCACCTCATAACCGTGATCCAAAGGAAAGTGAACAGGAGGCCTGTATTCCTTATTTAAAATATGAAACACTATTAGTCAAACCACTCGTAATCGTCTGTCTTGGACGGATTGCTGCAAAACGAATCATTCGCTCCGATTATCGCATTACTCAAGAACATGGAACTTGGATTTACCGAAAAAATTGTTGGCTTACCGCAACCTATCATCCATCTGCCGTACTCCGTGATCCAAGAAAAATGGATGCTATCATTAAAGACTTCGAGTCCATTAAGCAAAAAATCGACGAAGTAAAAGCAGCTCAGTAAACGTTCCTATTCCACAAGCACTATTATAACGGATAGTATCAAATATCAGTATCCTAATTGTTTTTATAGACACTACCTTTGAAGAAATACAAGCTGTGTTTTGGAGGATAGTGATTCTTCAAACGAATATCCTAAACGATCAAAGGACTGCAATACATGATAACAATGAGAAATATATTCTTTACGTTTCTCATTGTTATCCAGACGTTTATCCAAAATCTGATTCTGTGCCATAAAACGCACCATCTCTCCTCTCGCCATCTTTGCATAAGTTCCGTTCACTTTTACTTTCCCATTTACTAATTTTCCAAATACAAAGTTAATAAACATAATATTGGGAGTTAAATAAGATTCAATGACTTTACTATATTCTTTGGAGGCCAAATTAATAATCAAATTTTCTCCCTCTATTAATTCTTCATAAATCATTCTTCCCCAATATTCATATAAGTTCTTATACTCTCCAATTCTAAGTTTTGCCTGCATTTCCAAGCGATATGGCACTACTCCATCCATTGGTTTTAACACACCATAAAACCCCGACAAAATACGTAAATGATTCTGCACATATTCTAACTCTGAATCGGTAAACACCACAGGTGCCATATATTGATATTGAATTCCCTCATAAGAAAGAATTGCAGGAGAAAGCATCTCATACAAATTCATCGTGCGATAACGTTCATAATTCAATCTCGCAATCTTCTCATTACAGGCAAATAATTTCTGTAACTCCGATAATGAATACATTTGCAATTCTTCTTTTAACCGATCTGCCTGATTGATAAAAACAGGCAGATCCCTATATGGCAATATATCTGGTACAACATTCATTTTTTTTGCTGGAGATATTATAATCTTCATTTATCCTCCTCCATGGCTTACTTTTATTCTTCAAACATCCCACTATTTGCCAATCCAGTTTTAAATACGGCTAGGTTAATAGCTTCCATAAATTGTTCACGATCATTATATAGGTATTCCATTAAGTAAGCCCATTTCATACATATTTTTATAAATCTTACTTGGATACTATGGCAAATACTCATCTAATATATGAAAACGGATACCATACATCTCCCTATAGTTTACGATTTTTTCTTCCGTTCCCCCTTAGTGATCTTTAAATAAAAATCAATATCCTTAAACAAATCAAGAAGTTGGAGGAAATTCTGATCCGTAACTTTGACTCTAGGTTTTCTGAGGATAATGAATGACGATGCAAGTTTGACATTCCTGAAATCATTTGTTGCTTTATTTGTAACCACTTCACAATTCATGGAAACTTGCGTTATCAGACCTAGCTGATTGGCAAACATTACACTACTAATATACTCGCATTTTTTTCCTTCATCTACAAGATATTTTTGCTCAATGACTCTGTCCCTTGAAAGTTGTGAATCCAATTTAAAAATTGACTTCTTAGGTATGAAATAAATTCCTGTATCATATCTCTTAAGAACACCTGCATTCGTCAATTTCTTTACCTATTGTCGTATTGAATTTGTAGAAACATTCTTATAACTAATGCCTGCAGCAAAAATCGTTTCATTTTCGCCATACGTTTCTTTAAAATAGTCATACAACATCGTAACACCTCTTCTCTAAAAATATTTCTGAAGTATTTATTTTCACTTTTAATATCTATATCTTAACATTTATTTCATCTATGATTTTAGTACTAGATACTATTTTCTTAAAATCTTCTGTATCAATTCTAATG
>OERR01000044.1_pt1 | contig 37437 bp, 25 predicted proteins | sample 1540051 | NCBI WGS metagenome assembly OERR01 (sample SAMEA3891884, study PRJEB23780) | metagenome | biome: terrestrial biome; feature: animal house; material: Caecal content | place: Italy | collected 2015-05-05 | reverse complement strand
CCTTCCACAGTAACTTCAAAGTCCGCTTTATCTTCCTTCATCTGAGCCAGTTTGTCCCAGATCAGCATATCGTCATCCCGGAAATCAGAAAAGGATGCGTTGATCTCGGTCATATAATCTTCCATAGTTTCATGTTTTTTTGTTTCTTCTGACATATGTTTCTCCTCCTTAAAATCATGCTTTTCTAGTAGCGGTGCAGACTGGCAAGATATAAGCCTGCACTCTTAGTATCATATCATAATTGCCAGAAAATTAGAAGTGTGATAGTATAAAAAAAGAAGTGGAAATGACCTTTGAGAAAGGAAATGTGGAATGGCGAAGCAGAGGAAAATTTATATTATCGGTCATAAGAATCCAGATACGGATTCTATTTGCTCAGCGATTGCATATGCTGCATTAAAGAATCAAATTGCTGGGAATCATTTTGAGGCGAGGAGAGCTGGGGAAATTAATGAGGAAACCCGATTTGTATTGAAATACTTTGGTGTAAAAAAACCAAAACTTTTGGAAGATGTTCGTACTCAAGTAAAAGATATTGATATTCGTTATACAGAAGGTGCCCAGAGAGATTTCTCTTTAATGAAAGCATGGAAGATTATGAAAAACTTAAAAGTTGTGACATTGCCTGTTACAAAAGAAGAGAGACTGGAAGGAATTATTACTATTGGAGATATTACTCGAAGTTATATGGAAGAGTATGACTGTCGTGTATTATCAAAAGCACGTACGAGTTACAAGAATATTTTAGAGACGTTGGAAGGAGAAATGATTGTAGGAGATACCGAGGGGTATTTTGAAGATGGGAAAGTTCAAGTTGCAGCTGCAAATCCAGATTTTATGGAAAGTTTTATTGAAAAAGGCGATTTAATTATTTTGGAAAATCGTTATGAATCCCAGCTTTGCTGTATTGAAATGGAGGCAGCTTGTATTGTCGTTTGTTCGGGTTCTCCTGTTTCTAGAACGATTCGTAGTCTGGCTCAATCCAGAGGCTGCCGTATTATTTGTACACCATTTGATACATTTACAGTAGCACGTTTAATTAATCAAAGTATGCCAATTAGTTATGTGATGTCTACGGAAAATTTAAATGTATTTAGTCCAGATGATTATATTGAAGATGTGCATGATATTATGGTTGTAGTACGTCATCGTTATTTTCCAGTTGTAAGTAATGAAGGGGACTATGTTGGTATGCTTTCCCGAAGAAACTTACTTGGTGCGAGAAAGAAACAAGTTATTTTGGTAGACCATAATGAAAAGACACAGGCAGTCAACGGATTGGAAGAAGCGGAAATACTGGAAATTATTGATCATCATCGACTTGGAACAATTGAAACGATGTCTCCAGTCTTTTTCCGTAATCAGCCACTTGGGTGTACTGCTACAATTGTATATCAAATGTACCAAGAAAATGGAATAGAAATCAAGCCACAAATTGCAGGACTTCTTTGCAGTGCAATTATTTCTGATACATTATTGTTCCGTTCTCCTACTTGTACGGAGATAGATAAAGCTGCGGCACAGCAGTTAGCTAAAATTGCAGGAATTGAGCCAGAATCATATGCAAGGGAAATGTTTTCCGCAGGAAGTAATTTAAGTTCTAAAACGGAAGAGGAAATCTTTTATCAGGATTTTAAAGAATTTACAGTAGAAGATATGAAGATTGGAGTAGGACAAATCAGCTCCATGAGTCAAGAGGAATTGGAAGAATTAAAGAAGCGTTTACTTCCATATATGAAGAGTGAAATCCTGAAAAAAGGTCTGGATATTATGTATTTTATGCTTACGAATATATGGGACGAGTCCACACTTTTGTTATGTGTTGGAGATAGGGCAGAAGATGTGTTATTCGAAGCATTGAATGTACGTTTAACGGATGATACAGTGAGGCTGCCAGGCGTTGTGTCAAGAAAGAAACAGCTGCTCCCTACAGTAATTGCAGGGATTCAATTAATTTGTGGAAAGGCATAAATGGTTAGACTGTGAAAAAACTGCAAAGTGAAAATAAGAGTTTAGGGAGAAAGATAATGGCAAAACAGATATGGAAAGCTGGGAATATGGTGTATCCTGTTCCAGCCGTTATGGTAAGCCTTATGGACAAAGATGGTAAGGCAAATATTATTACAGTGGCATGGACGGGTACTGTTTGCAGTGATCCTCCAATGGCATATATCTCAGTTAGAAAAGAGAGATATTCACATCCAATTTTAATGGAAACGGGTGAATTTGTAATCAATCTTACGACCGAGAGATTGGCAAAAATTACAGATTTTTGCGGAGTGCGTTCTGGCAGGGATGTGGATAAATTTAAAGAGATGAATCTGACAAAGGGAAAGTCAAGCAAAATTGCAGCGCCGCTGATTCAAGAATCCCCTGTCAATATTGAATGTAAAGTAAAACAAGTCATTGAGCTTGGATCTCATGATATGTTTTTAGCAGAAGTAGTGGCAGTTCAAGTAGATGAAAAATATATGAACTCAAATGGACGCTTTGATCTGAATGCAGCAGGATTGATGGCATACTCCCATGGAGAGTATTTGGCACTTGGAAAAAAGTTAGGAACGTTTGGATATAGCGTTAGAAAGAAAAACAAAAAATAGATGTGATAGGAACACGAGGAGTATTGGAATGAATATTACATTAATTGGAATGCCTGCATCTGGTAAAAGTATGGTAGGAGTTCTGTTAGCAAAACGCCTTGGAATGGAGTTCATTGACGGTGATCTTCTGATTCAAAAACAAGAGAAGAGGTTGTTAAAAGAAATTATTGAACAAGAGGGAATAGAACAATTTATTCAAATTGAAAGTGAAGTCCACGAGAAACTTCAAGTAACAAATACGGTCATTGCGCCAGGAGGAAGTGTAATTTATAGTGAAAAGGCAATGAAACATTTAAAAGAGATTGGAATCATTGTTTATCTTAACGTTTCTTATGAAGAAATTGCAAACCGTCTTGGCAATGTGAAAGAGCGAGGAGTAGTCTTAAAAGATGGGATGACTCTGAGAGATTTATATGACGAGCGTGTACCATTATATGAAAAATATGCAGATATTACTGTAAATGAAGATGGAATGTCTGCTGGTCAGATTGTAGATTATTTGAGAAAGAATGATTTCGGATATAAAATGGAATAGTTACAAAGTTATTTACAAATAATAAATCTGTGTTATAATAAGAAAAAGGTATCTTATGTATACCTCAAGAAAAAAGTGGGATGGGAGTATGCAATGGAACAGTATATTATAAAAGGCGGTAATCCGTTGGTTGGAGAAGTTTCCATTAGTGGTGCGAAAAATGCCGCACTTGGTATTTTAGCTGCAACGATTATGGCCAATGAATCTGTTTATGTGAGTAACTTACCAGATGTCCGAGATGTTAATGTGCTATTAGAAGCAATTGCAGATACAGGTGCCATTGTAGAGCGCCGTGGCAGACATGATGTAAGAATTAATGGAGCAACAATTAATAACTATGTTGTCGAGAATAACTTCATTAAGAAAATGAGGGCATCCTATTATTTGTTAGGAGCTATGTTGGGAAAATATCATCATGCAGAAGTGTCGCTCCCTGGCGGATGTGATATTGGAAGCCGTCCAATTGATCAACATTTGAAAGGATTTCGTGCACTTGGAGCTACTGCTGTGGTGCGTAATGGAATGATTGTAGTAGATTCCAGACAATTAACTGGTGCACATATTTATTTTGATATGGTGTCAGTAGGTGCAACGATCAATGTTATGTTGGCGGCAACGATGGCAAATGGAAGAACAGTTTTAGAAAATGTGGCAAAGGAGCCACATGTGGTAGATGTCGCAAACTTACTGAATACAATGGGAGCCAATATTAAAGGGGCTGGAACGGATGTGATTCGAATTGAAGGTGTTCGTTTACTGCATGGAGGAGAGTATTCTGTTATTCCAGATCAAATTGAAGCAGGAACCTTTCTATTTGGAGCTGCTGCTACAAAGGGCGATGTCACAGTGAAAAATGTAATTCCAAAGCATCTGGATTGTTTAACATCGAAACTAAGAGAAATTGGCTGCGAAGTCAGTGAATGTGACGATCAAGTAAGAGTTGTGGCAAAGCAGCGTTTAAGAGCAGCAAATGTAAAGACGCTTCCTTATCCAGGATTTCCAACCGATATGCAGCCGCAAATGGCCGTTGTATTGTCATTATCAGAAGGGACAAGTATTGTAACAGAAAGTATTTTTGAGAATCGTTTTAAATATGTGGATGAACTTAGGAGAATGGGAGCTGAAATTTTTGTAGAAGGGAATTCGGCCATTATTCGAGGTGTGAAAGAACTGACGGGAACCCAAGTAACAGCTCCAGATTTACGGGCAGGAGCGGCGTTAGTACTTGCAGGACTTGCCGCAGAAGGACATACGATTGTAGAGGATATCAAATTTATTTTAAGAGGTTATGAAGATTTTGCAGAAAAATTACAAAGCCTGGGGGGCGAAATAAAATTAATACGAGATGAACGTGAATTACAGAAATCACGTATGATGATTGGATAGTCGAAAGATGAGCTGTTGTTAACCAATGTTAGCAGCAGCTTTCCTATTGTTATACCAGGATTCACAAACAATTTTTATAGAATGAACCGATAACTGGATAGTGTTTCAGACATAAAGAAAGGAGAATGTAATGGAAAGAAAGTGGATTGGGTTCAGCATGATTATAATGATGTTATTATTTGGAGCATGTGGAGCGAAAGATGAGAACTCGGAGCAGAATTCGAGTCTGGCAACGGATGAGAGTGTAGAAGAAGAAATTTTTCAAAATACAGAAATAACTCCGCAAGTATTGATAAACGGGAATATTTATATAGAAGATCAAGATGGGATAATGACAAAAACCGTTCCAACTGGATGGGAGTTAATTGGAGATGTGATAGCAGATAAAGAATTGCCATTGGATGGATCGTTGTATGGAATTGGATGTGGAAAAAATGCTCAAGTTTATTATAATGAATGGAAACCAGAAGAAATTTATATTGCAAGTGAAAAAGAACAACAATTAGCAGAAACGAAAAAAGAGACAAAATCCAACGAAGAGGAAAATGAGGAAAAGCAAATATTTTATAAGAAATTTATAGTTGAAAACTTAGACTGGCAATATATTGCATGGCAGGGCAATTTATTTGTTAGAGTAAGCGATTTATTAGAAAGTTCTCGTGCAGCTTCTCTAACGGAAGAACAGAAAAATACGGCAGTTGCAGAGCTTCCAGTACATGCAGAGTGTATTGGAACAGTAATTGGAAATCCGGTTACAACTACATACCCAACGAAAGATTTGGAGATGAATATACCTGATTACAATGGAATGAATGTATGCCGTGACAGAGATAATTCCGATTATATTTATGTGGAAACATTTTTCCATTCGGCGAAACGTTATATTGTATTTTTAAAAACAGCAAAGCCATCCGTACCAGCCTAAAATTAAGAGGATGGAATTGAGAAAAAAGTACTTGAAAAATCAGTAGTTTGACGCTATAATGGAGCAGAAAACAATACAGTCAATTTTCTTATTCAGAGTGATGGAGATACAAAGGATCTGTGAAGTCACGGCAACCCCAGAGATGGAAGGTGCCAACCTGAGCGAGTAATCGAACAATAAGAGGATTTTTGAAACTTTGTCCGCCCTGTTGTTCAGGGCGGTATTTTATTATAGAAGTTTCGTCAATAGGCGGACAGCTAAAAGATTATCGCTATGTATCTGTTTAAGAGGATATAAGATTTAGAAAAGAAAGGACATGAAAATGGAAAAATTTTTATTTACATCAGAATCTGTAACAGAGGGACATCCAGATAAAATGTGTGATCAAATTTCTGATGCAATTTTAGATGCATTGATGGAGAAAGATCCAATGAGCCGTGTTGCATGTGAAACTTGCACAACAACGGGTTTGGTTATGGTTATGGGAGAAATTACGACCAATGCCTATGTAGATATTCAAAAGATTGTACGTGATACCGTTGCCGAAATTGGATATACAAGAGCAAAATTTGGGTTTGATGCCACAACATGCGGTGTTATGGTTGCAATTGATGAGCAATCCAGTGATATTGCTATGGGAGTGGACAAGGCATTGGAAGTAAAGGAAAATAAATCAGACGAAGATCAATTTGACACGATTGGAGCTGGAGATCAGGGAATGATGTTTGGATATGCTTCCGATGAAACAGAAGAATATATGCCATATCCAATTGCATTGGCACACCGTCTTGCAAGACAATTGACAAAAGTACGTAAAGATGGAACATTGTCTTATTTGCGTCCAGATGGAAAGACCCAGGTAACCGTAGAATATGATGAAAATCATAAACCAATTCGTTTGGATGCAGTAGTGCTTTCTACGCAGCATGATCCAGATGTCACACAAGAACAGATTCATAAAGATATTCAAAAATATGTGTTTGACCCGATTCTTCCAGCTGATATGGTAGATAATGATACAAAATTCTTTATTAATCCAACAGGACGGTTTGTAATTGGAGGACCTCATGGAGATAGTGGATTGACAGGACGTAAGATTATTGTAGACACATACGGGGGAGCAGCACGTCATGGCGGCGGAGCCTTTTCTGGAAAGGACTGTACAAAGGTAGATCGTTCTGCTGCCTATGCGGCTCGTTATGTAGCGAAAAACATAGTTGCAGCAGGTTTAGCGAAGCGTTGTGAAATTCAGTTGTCTTATGCAATTGGTGTGGCACATCCAACTTCCATTATGGTAGATACATTTGGTACAGGAAAGCTTTCTGACAATCGTTTGGTAGAAATTATTCGTGAAAACTTTGATCTAAGACCAGCTGGTATTATCAAAATGTTGGATTTAAGAAGACCAATTTATAAGCAGACTGCTGCATACGGTCATTTTGGAAGAAATGACTTAAATCTTCCTTGGGAACAATTAGATAAAGTAGAATTATTAAAATCTTATCTTGATTAAGCTATGATGTTAGATATTGTATGGGAAGATGAGGCGATTCTAGTTGTAAGAAAGCCTTCTGGGATTGAGTCGCAAAGCGGGAAGTCGCTGTCCATGGATATGGTTAGCTTGATTAAAAACGAACTCATGTTTCGCCAGAGAAAAACGGGAAAAAAATTACAGGAACCCTATGTAGGCATTATTCATCGTTTGGATCGTCCTGTAAGTGGAGTGATGGTTTATGCTAAGACCCCATTTGCAGCAGCGCAGTTAAGCAGACAAGTGCAGAATCATCAGATGAAGAAGAAATATTATGCACTGCTGTGCCAAACGCCTGCCCAAAAGGAAGGGAAATTGACCGATTATCTAATTCAAGATAAAAAGAATAATATGAGTCGAGTGGCGACAAAAGAAGAAGAGGAAAGAAAAGATGCCAAAAAAGCAGTTTTGCAATATCGAATTATAGAAAACACGTCCTTTTCAGCATTTGATTTTATAAATGAAGCAGAACGGGAATCATTATGCCTTGTGGATATTACATTAATTACAGGACGCCATCATCAGATTCGAGTTCAGTTTTCTCATATTGGTTGTCCGATTTGGGGAGATGCAAAGTATAATCCCGATTGGAACGAGAAAAAGAATATTGGAAAAATTGGACTTTGTGCTTATGAACTGACATTTTTTCATCCAATAACAAAACAGCAAATGACGGTTCGTTATTGACATTTTTTTCTAATTTAATTTAGAATAGTTTTTTCGTTTCTTCATATACTGTGAGTGTACAAAACATAAAAGGTTATGGAAGGGACGAAAGATATCTCATGAGTAGTAAACAAAAGAGAGCAATATCCTTAATTGGAATCACTGGGGCAGTTTATTTTGTATTCAGGTACCTGCTGCCCTTGGTGATTCCATTTTTTGCTGCATGGGTGCTGGCAAGAATGGTATGGCCTTTCGTTCGAATGCTCAATCGGCGGTTTCGTATTCCAATTGTATGGGGAGCAATGTTAGGAATTGGATTATTATTTGTCGCAGTGTTATGGGTTATCTGGGGAATTGGTGAAAGGCTGCTAGAGCAAACGGTATATTTGGTGGACAATTTACCAATCTATATTGAGAATCTTTGTGCCATTATGGATGGAGTTTGTGGAAAGGTAGAACAGTTCTTTCATTTATCAGAAGGATGTATGATGGAACAGATGGAACGGTTTGCATTTGAGCTGCAAAGCGAATTGGGAAAAAAAGCACTTCCTTATATTATGAACAGTTCGGTTCCATTTGTAGGTCAACTGATTGATTTATTTACAGCTGGAACAATTACTATTTTAGCAGCAGTATTGATTTTGCAAGAACGGGATCGAATAAAGGAATGGAAACAAAATTCGTTATTCCGCAGAGAGATACAGCTTTTAACGAGTCGCCTTGGAACAATTGGAGGGGCTTTTGTAAAAACAGAAGGCAGCATTATGATTATTACAATGGTCGTCTGTATGATTGGTTTAACATGGATGGGAAATCCATATGGAATACTAGTTGGAGTCCTGATTGGGCTAATTGACGTACTTCCTGTGTTTGGAAGCGGAACAGTTTTTATTCCATGGATTTTATGGGAGTTGTTGTGCGGGAACTTTATAATTGCGTTGAAATTAGGGGGAATTTATTTTGTTTGTTATGTCATAAGGGAAGTTTTGGAGGCAAAATTATTGGGGCATTATACTGGAATTAGTAGTTTGGAAACAATGATTGCAATCTATATCGGATGGCAGCTATTTGGAGTTGTTGGATTATTTTTGGGACCAATTGGCTGGATTTTAATAAAGGAGATTGACAAAACATGGAATCTGTCTTAAAATAAATCCAGCAACGTTGAAAAGAACTAGTATGTGTAAACGAACTGACAGAGAGAATACCAGATGCTGCGAGGTATTTCAGTGACGAACACAGAACCTATCTTGGAGTTCTGTATGAAAATACAGCGTAGGCCGGCGTTAACGGAGAAAGAGAGAGCCACAGGCTAATTAGGGTGGTACCGCCGAGAACTTCGGTCCCTTAGATAGGGATGGAAGCTTTTTTATTTTTTATAAAAAAACTTTGAGCCATCCCATTTTGTTTTTCAGAAAGAACAGTTGAGTGGAAGTAGGAGGAGATGTTATGGCGAAGGAGAAGAAATTAGTAGAGGCAATTACCTCTATGGAAGAAGATTTTGCACAGTGGTATACGGATGTTGTAAAAAAGGCAGAATTAATTGATTATTCCAGTGTAAAAGGATGTATGGTTATTAAGCCAGCTGGATATGCCATTTGGGAAAATATTCAGAAAGAATTGGACGCTCGTTTTAAAGCAGTTGGTGTGGAAAACGTTTATATGCCAATGTTTATTCCAGAAAGTTTATTACAAAAAGAAAAGGATCATGTAGAAGGGTTTGCTCCAGAAGTGGCATGGGTGACTTATGGAGGACTGAATCCATTGCAGGAACGCTTATGTGTACGTCCTACATCAGAAACATTATTCTGTGATTTTTATGCGAAGGATATCCAATCGTATCGAGACTTGCCAAAAGTATATAATCAATGGTGTTCGGTTGTACGTTGGGAAAAAGAAACGAGACCATTTTTACGTTCCCGTGAGTTCTTATGGCAAGAAGGACATACCGCTCACGCAACTGCGGAAGAAGCAGAAGAAAGAACGAAGTTGATGTTGAATGAATATGCGAGATTTTGCGAAGAAGTATTGGCAATTCCAGTTATTAAGGGACGGAAAACAGACAAAGAAAAGTTTGCTGGAGCGGAATCTACTTATACCATTGAAGCTTTAATGCATGATGGAAAGGCATTGCAGTCTGGAACAAGCCATAATTTTGGAGATGGATTTGCAAAAGCATTTGGAATTCAGTTTACAGATAAAGATAATAAATTAAAATATGTTCATCAGACTTCTTGGGGTGTCAGCACACGTATGATTGGCGGAATCATTATGGTACATGGAGATGACAGCGGATTAGTTCTTCCTCCAAGAATTGCTCCAACACAGGTGATGATTATTCCGATTGCACAGCATAAACCAGGTGTATTGGAAAAAGCCAATGAGCTGAAAAATGAGTTGGAACATCAGTTCCGTGTAAAATTGGATGACAGCGATAAAGGACCAGGATTTAAATTTGCAGAACAGGAAATGCGTGGTATTCCAGTTCGTATTGAAATTGGTCCAAAAGATATCGAAGCAGGACATGCAGTGATTGTACGCCGTGATACAAGAGAAAAGATTGTCGCAGATCTTTCCGAATTATCTGGAAAGGTAGCAGAAGTTTTAGAGACAATGCAAAAAGAGATGCTGGAACGTGCAAGAGCACATAGAGATGCACATACTTATGAAGCACGCAGTTATGAAGAATTTAAAGATATTATTGCAAATAAGCCAGGATTTGTAAAAGCGATGTGGTGCGGCGATGAAGCATGTGAAATTAAAATTAAAGAAGAAACAACGGCAACCTCTCGTTGTATGCCATTTGAGCAAGAAGATTTGTCAAATGTTTGTGTATGTTGTGGAAAACCTGCTAAAAGTATGGTATACTGGGGAAAAGCTTATTAAATTGTAATTATTTGGTAGATGGTATAGCTAAGTAGTCACAGAAAGCTTAATGAATAGAATATTGAGGAGGAAGGAAAAGTGAAGTGCCCAAATTGTGGAACTGAGAACGAAGACCATGCACGTGTGTGTAAAGTCTGTGGAGAGAGCCTGCTTAATCCAATGGATGACAGTTTTTCCTGGGCCGATACCGTTGATGTATGGAATGGAGTAGAGGGTCTTCCAGAAGAGAATACTGAACAATCTGAGAAAGTTTTGAAAAAGAAACAACGTCGGAAAGAATCAGTAGAAGATCACTTGAATGAGGAAGAGGAAGAGCCATACCTTGTGCAAGGACCCGATCCAGATCAGGATGAAGACGATGAGGAAGACGAGGAAGGTATCGGGAAAGGTTCTGTTCAGAAGGCAGTATTATTTATATTAATTGGCTGTCTTGCGATTGTGTTGATTATTATGTTAATTGTTGCATTTAAGCTTATGAGAAATGACAATCGCTCAGAATCTGTAAATGGAATAGTGACATCTTCTTCAACGGCAGGCAGTGTAGCAAATAGTTCTAAAGAAACATTGGAGATTACAAAAGAAGAATCCGCAAGTACAGAAGGAACAACACCACAAAAGACAGAAGAGACAACAGAAGAACCTATAAGTACAACAGAAGAATCTGCAAGTACAGAAGAAACAACACCACAAACGACAGAAGAGTCTATTAGCACGACACCGTCTGAATCAGTTGGGGATTCCGTTGTAGTTCAAAATGGAATTAGTTATCAGATTCAAAACGGCACTGCTACTTTAACGGATGCCAAGAGTGTAGGAGGAGCAGTATCAATACCACAACAAATCAATGGAGCTCCAGTACAATTTATTGCGGATGGGGCATTCCAGGGTAATACAGCAGTGAGCAGGATTGTGATTCCAGAAGGAGTGATTACAGTTGGTACGAATGCATTCTATGGATGCAGTTCATTAACGGAAGTGGTAGTTCCAGATAGTGTGAGGTTAATCGGAGAGGGAGCATTTAATTATTGTCCAACTTTTGTTATTTATTGTAATCCAGGAACCTATGCAGCAGAATTTTGTAGTCGCTGGAATGTAGAATCAAGACCACTAAACTAGTAGTGGATCAAACTATCAACTGGTCAAAAACCTGACTGTAACAGGAGGATTGAATGGATATTTGTGTGCCAGAAAGGGTAACATATATTATAAAAAAATTAGAGCAGGCAGGACATGAAGCCTATATTGTAGGCGGATGTGTGCGAGATGCTTTATTGAAGAGAGAGCCGGAGGACTGGGATATTACCACCTCCGCTTCTCCATTTCAGGTAAAAAAAATATTTCGGCGTACCATTGATACGGGAATTCAACATGGAACGGTTACGGTTATGCTGGAAAAAGAGGGATTTGAAGTAACGACATATCGGATTGATGGAAAATATGAGGATGCACGCCATCCAAGTTCAGTACAGTTTACTTCAAACTTAGAAGAAGATTTAAAGCGAAGAGATTTTACAATTAATGCAATGGCATATAATCCCAAAACGGGAATGGTAGATTTATTTGGAGGTCAAAGCGATTTAAAAGCAGGAATTATTCGCTGCGTTGGCGATGCAGTAGAACGGTTTACAGAAGATGCACTGCGTATTTTGCGTGCAATTCGTTTCGCTTCTCAGCTGGGATTTGCAATTGACGAACAGACACAACAGGGAATCCGTTTATTAGCAGGAAATTTGTCTAAGGTAAGCCAGGAGCGAATTCAAGTAGAATTGACAAAATTATTGGTTTCTTCCCATCCAGAACAAATTCGAACGGCTTATGAACTGGGAGTTACAGCCGTCGTATTGCCTGAATTAGATGCAATTATGCCTTTACAGCAAAATAATCCTTATCATTGCTATACAGTAGGAAACCATACGATTGCGATGTTGGAGCAAATTCGAGCAACGAAAGTATTGCGCTGGACTGCATTGCTGCATGATATTGGAAAACTTCAAACACATAGAATGGATGAACAAGATCATTTTTATGGTCATGCAGAAGAAAGTGCAGTACAGGCGAAAAAGATTCTACGCAGGTTAAAATTTGACAATGATACGATAGATAAAGTGAGTCGTCTTGTTCGATATCATACCTATCATTTGCGCAGGGACAAAAAAATAATTCGCAGATGTATGAATAAAATTGGGGAAGAGTTGTTTGAAGATTTACTAGAAGTAATGCGTGCCGATACGATGGCAAAGTCCAGTTATAAGCAAAAAGAACGATTGGAAGATATAATTGAAATAAAGAAATTATATAAGGAAATTATTGCGGATCAAGAATGTATTACCTTAAAACAGCTGGATGTAAACGGGCAAGATCTTATTCAAATGGGAATTTTACCAGGAAAGCAGATCGGAGAATTGTTAAATAAAATGTTAGATTATGTATTGGAGCATCCAGAGGATAATAAAAAAGACATTCTATTAAAAAAATTTTGCAGTAAGTGATTCTTCCTTTAAAAGAAAACGATCGAAAAAAAAAAGAGAAAGGAAAAACGGGAAGATATGAATGGTTATTTTATCCGTGCTGCGGCAGTAACACCCAAGATTCAGGTTGCCGATCCACTGTATAATACGGAACAAATTATGAAATATATAGATGAAGCGGCAGCCAATAAGGTAAAAATATTAGTATTTCCTGAGTTAGCGATTACAGGGTATACTTGTGGAGATTTATTTTTGCAGACTTCTTTATTAGAAAAAGCAAAAGAGCAATTATTTGATTTAATGGAATATACTGTGGATAAAGATATGATTATTGTGATTGGACTGCCATTTGAATTGGATCATCGTCTTTATAATGTGGCAGCGGTAATTGCAAATGGTTCTTTGCTTGGACTTGTTCCAAAACGGTTTATTCCGAATTATTCCGAATTTTATGAGAAACGTCATTTTGCAGAGGGAAATGAACTTCCAATCTGGATTCAAATTAGAGATAGAATGGGCAGGGGATGCGATGCACCAATGGGAACCAATCTGTTGTTTGATTGTGTTTCCATTCCGGGATTAAAAATTGCCGCAGAAATTTGTGAAGATGTGTGGATGCCAAATCCTCCAAGCATTCGTCATGCAATGGCTGGTGCTACAGTAATTGTAAATTGCTCTGCAAGTGATGAGATAACTGGAAAAGCTGCATATCGCCGCAATTTGATTAATGGTCAGTCTGCACGCTTGATCTGTAGTTATATTTATGCGAATGCAGGAGAGGGAGAATCTACACAGGATTTGGTCTTTAGCGGACATAATCTGATCTGTGAAAATGGAACCATTCTGGCAGAATCAAAACGTTTAGGGCATGGAATGATAACCGCAGATTTGGATTTGGAACGTTTACGCAGCGAACGCCGCAGAATGGAGAGTTTTGATTTAGACAGTTATCATAATGATTATGAAGTAATTCCATTTCATTTAGAACTAGAAGAGACCCAACTCCGCCGTTTTATTGATCCTGCTCCATTTGTGCCAAATAATGAAAAAGATCGAACCGAGCGTTGTGAGGAGATTTTAGCAATTCAGGCTATGGGATTGAAAAAACGTTTGGAGCATACGCATAGTAAAAAGGCAGTCGTTGGAATTTCTGGCGGATTGGATTCTACATTAGCATTGCTTGTTATGACAAAGGCGTTTGATTTGTTAGGGTTATCCAGAGAGGGAATTATTGCAGTTACGATGCCGTGCTTTGGAACAACGGATCGAACTTATACAAATGCATGTCAGCTTACGAAAAAATTAGGTGCAACGCTAATTGAAGTGGATATTAAGAATGCGGTCAATCAACATTTTCAGGATATTCAACATGATCCAGAAGTGAAAGACGTTACCTATGAGAATTGTCAGGCAAGAGAGCGGACACAAGTACTGATGGATATTGCCAATCAGTTTGGAGGGCTTGTAATTGGTACAGGAGATATGTCAGAACTGGCACTTGGATGGGCAACTTATAATGGAGATCATATGTCCATGTATGGAGTAAATGCATCGGTACCAAAGACATTAGTGCGGCATTTAGTACGTTATTATGCGGATGAATGTGAAGATAAAGAAATTAGTGATGTGTTATATGATGTGTTGGATACACCAGTAAGCCCAGAACTTCTGCCTCCAGAGGATGGAAAAATCGCTCAGAAGACAGAAGATATTGTAGGGCCATATGAGCTGCACGACTTTGTATTGTACTATGTGCTTCGTTTTGGATATGAACCAGGGAAAATTTTCTATATGGCTTGTAAAGCATTTGAGGGAACTTATGATAAAACAACTATTCTAAAATGGATGAAGGTGTTTTACCGCCGCTATTTTATGCAGCAATTCAAACGTTCCTGCCTGCCAGATGGTCCAAAGGTAGGTTCTGCTGCTGTTTCTCCAAGAGGAGATTTACGTATGCCAAGTGATGCAAGCAGCAGACTTTGGATGGAGGAATTGGAAAAAATTCAGATTTAATATAGAAACGATGGTGCATCCACTATTCCCATAGTTTCGTATTATGGCTCGGAAACCTCTGTTTCTGGATTTACACGAGCTTTATTTAAGGCTTCTTCAACGGCATCCAGCAATACAATCGAAGTATACTGGGTGTCGTTTTCGTATGTAACTCCATCAATGGACTGCTTTTGAAGCACTTGTGTCTGAATATTACTCATAACTGTTTCCATGAGTGGATACATCGTTGCAATGGATTCATTTAAATTAACAAAATCTACAGAATTAATATGATCTGCATCTACAGATACTTGAACATCTAAGGCTTGATTGTTCAATAGGATGGAAGCAGTATAGACACCAGGTATGTAAGTTCCAGTTTCCTCGGCAGTCTCAGTTCCTTTTTTTGGAAGAAACATAAAAACAAGCAGAACAATTAACAGAATTGCCAGAGCGGCAAAGATAAGGGTATAAATAATCTCTCGCATTTTAAAAACAAAGATTTTTGTTTGGGAACTCATGGCATACTCCCGATATAAATTTATTATAAGATATGAGAATAGGAGAAAAGATATGTCTGCAGTAGATATATCTTTTTTAAAATTGTTTACTGAAAATATCAGATAAAGTTGAATGATTGTAGTTAAAGAATTTCTATTAAAGAGATAATTTTGGTATATTTCTATGAAAATTTATATATTTCTAACAAAAATTTTATGTTATAATAAAAAGTGTTAGATTTTGGAAAGGTAATGGCAATTGTTATAATATCAATTGCCATTTCATTTCTGAGATGAGAACGGAGTGAATAAAAAGGAGGGAAAAGTTCGGATGAAGAATTGGAAGAGGCACAATAAGAAAAAACAAGTGGTATCATGGCTCATTAGTTTTTTTATACTTATTGCAATGCTTTCTACCCCGCTGTTGCTGACTCAGGCGGGGAATCTGGAATCTGGTCAGGCTGAGTCTGGCAAAACGACAGAAGGGATTCAAAAAGATTCCAATGTGATAAGTCCAGAGATCACGGCGGAAGGAGTTCATTTTCATTATTATGCACCTCAGGCAGAGAATGTATATTTGTCAGGAAGTATGAATGGATGGGCTCAAGATGCGGATCGAATGGAGTTGGATGAAGAAACAGGGTATTGGAGCATTACAAAGTCTCTAACAGCTGGAAGCTATGAATACAAATTTATTGAAGATGGTAACTGGGTGACAGATCCGCTAAATCCAGAGCAGAAAAACGGAAACAGTAGCTTACTAGTGACTGGATTAGCGGACGACACAGATACAATCGCAAAAGGAAAAACAATACAACTTCCAGAATATGGTACTTATTATGATTCAGCCAACCCAGAAGGACGTAAAGCTCTGGTAACATATCAGCTGAAACAAGAACAAGAAGGATTAACATTGGATGGTTATACACTAACCGTGGAGGAATCCTACGCAGCAGACCGCATTGTTCTTGTCATGACGGCAGAAGATAGTACGGCTTCTTTCGTGCTGGATATTGTAGAAAATCAATATACTTATACCATTTATTATTATGATAGCATCCATAATAGCGTAGATTCTACCGATTTATGGATTTGGGAAAATGGTGGCGAAGGTGCCAGTGCAGGAAGAGAATTTCAAGAGAGTGTTGTGTTAGAAGATGGAAATACTTGGCTGAAAGCTACTTGTGTTCTTTCCTATACAAATTTGGGAATTATTCCTAGAAGTAAAGGAGCTTGGGATTGGCAGAGTGCTACCGTTAATTATGAAAACAAAAATAAGGCAGAAGAAGTTACAATTTATATTATTGCAGATGACAGTACTGCCTATACCGAACTTCCAGAAATTCAAGAAGCCAGAGATCGTCATGTTATTGTGGAGTATATAAGACCAGAAGGAGATTATGACGGCTGGAATATTTATACTTGGAATAGTGGATATGGTTCTGATGTGCAAATTGATATGACAAAACAGGGTGATAAGCAAGTATTTGATATTCCAGTGAAATCTACAACTAGTTCATTGTCTTTTGTTATGAGAAAAGGACCACAGGATAATCCATTCCAGAACAAAGACGGCGGGGATCACAATATAGTAATTCCACTGGATCAAGATGTAGTACGTGCTGTTTTTGTGCAAGATCAGGGGGTACAGTATGTTTATCCTTATAATAGTGGTTATGAATTAGATGGAGAAGAAAATCAAATTCATTTTTATTATCGAAGTGATAAGCATTTCCTTAATGGTACATTGGAAGAATTAGAAGGTAAAGTAGAAGTAGAAGTGGATGGAAACTCCTATCCAATGAGTTATGATGAGGAGGCAGGAAGGTTTGTATATTCCTTAAGTGCTCTTACAGAAGGAGAGCATAAATATCGCTATTTCGTAGATGGAGAAAGTTTGATTGATGTTTATAATGAAGTAACAACGGAACAGGATGGCATTACTTATTCGGTATATTCTTATCAGAAGTTTGAAGGAGAAGCTTCTGCATCGCTAACTCCGGCGACCATTACTTGTGCGGAAAATACGGTGTTGAAGGTAGTAACGCCACAAGCAGAGGGAATGGAAGTGGCATCGATTACCGCAGATACTTCAGCAATTGGCGGTAAGGAAGAACTGACAATTAGCCCAGAATTAAATGCAATTACGCTATCTGTGCCAGATACGTTGGAACCAGGCAATTATACGATTCCAGTTTGTGTAAAAGATCAATATGGCAATCAATATCGTACGGAAACAGAACTTACTGTCAAAGATGGAGAAAGCGATTGGGATGATGCGATCATTTACTTTATGTTAACCGATCGATTCTTTGATGGCAATACATCGAATAATGGGGAAAACTATGATCCAGAAAATCCTGGTATGTATCATGGTGGAGATTTTGCAGGTGTAACGGAAAAGTTAGATTACTTAGAAGATTTGGGAGTTAATACGATTTGGATTACTCCAATTGTAGAGAACATTTCTAACCCACAGAATACAGATAATCCAGATGTTCCTCAGACAGTAGGATATCATGGTTATTGGGCGGATGACTTTACTACATTGGACAGCCATTTAGGAACAGAAGAAGAATTTCAGACATTAATTGAAGAAGCTCATGCAAGAGATATGAAAATTATGGTAGACGTAGTTTTGAATCATGCAGGTTATGGAACGGAAGATATTTTTGGAGATATGCTGCGTAATAGTGAAACAACGGTACCTGGAGATGAGGTAAAAGATAGTTTATCAGGATTGCCTGACTTTTATACCGAGAATCCAGAAGTGAGAGAACAGCTTGTGGATTGGCAAACCGCATGGGTTAGTGAGTTTGATATTGACTATTTCCGTGTGGATACAGTGAAACATGTAGATAATACGACATGGCAGGCATTTAAAAATGCTTTGACGGAAGTGAATCCAGAGTTTAAAATGATTGGAGAATATTCTGGTGCAGGTTATTCGTTTGATGGTGGGCAATTGAAAAATGGACAAATGGATGCGCTGTTGGACTTCGATTTTAATGATACTGGACTGGATTTAGCAACTGGTAATCTTCAAAAAGTAGAAACTTTCTTAGAAAAAAGAAATGCAGCTTTGAGCAGTGATGCTACGCTTGGAAGTTTTCTTAGCAGTCATGACGAAGATGGTTTGCTGTACTCCATGATTAATAGTAAAGGAATTCCAGAAGAAAAAGCAAGAGATTTGATGAAGGTAGCCGCTTCTATGCAGATTACAGCAAAGGGACAGCCGATCATCTATTATGGAGAAGAGCTGGGACAGACAGGAGCAAATAATTATCCTTATCAGACAAATCGTTATGATCTGGATTGGAATATTGCCAATGATAGTAATGATATGCTGACACATTATAAGACTATGCTTGGAATTCGTCAGGCATATAGTGAAATTTTGGCAGAAGGGGATCGTACTGCTCTGTTCGTGGATGAAGAAAATGGAGTATTGGTATTTGACAGAAGTTTGGATGGACAGCATCTGATTACTGCATTAAATATTTCAGAAGAAGCACAGGATGTAACGATTACACTTCCAACGGATGTAAAGACAATCACGGGCAATCTGTATACAGATGATGGAAATATCACTACTGTAAAAAATAATACAATTTCTATTCAAGTACCTGCGGCAGAAGCAGGAGGTACCTATATCTTCTTTGGTGATACATCAGAACAACCGATAGAAACATCCAAAATCAGTTATTCCACTCATGTACAAAATCTGGGTTGGCAGTCTTATGTAAGCGATGGAGCAATGTCAGGAACTAAGAGCCAGAGCTTAAGATTGGAAGGAATTAAGATTCGTCTGGATGATTCCATGGATGGAGGAGTAGAATATCGTACCCATGTACAGAATTTGGGTTGGCAGTCCTATGTAAGTGATGATGTAATGTCGGGAACCACAGGCAAATCGTTGAGATTAGAGGCAATTCAAATTCGTTTGACTGGAGCTATTGCAGAACAATATGATATTTATTATCGTACTCATATTCAGGATAAAGGATGGCTCGGTTGGGCTATGAATGATGGAAAGTCTGGATCAGCTGGATTATCCAAACGATTAGAGGCAATTGAAATCCGTTTCGTAGAAAAAGGCGGTGCAGCTCCTGGAAGTACTCAAAATGCTTATTTGACGAATAAGAAAGAAGCGAATCCAACGATCAGTTATCGTACGCATGTACAAAATGAAGGCTGGCAAACTTATGTTACAGGCGGAGTAATGTCAGGAACAAAGGGTAAGAGCCTGAGATTAGAAGCGATCCAGATTAGTGTAAATGGAGATGGATTAAACGGCAGTATAGAATATTCTTCCCATGTACAGAATGAAGGCTGGCAAGCTTATGTGGCAGACGATGCGATATCAGGAACAAAGGGCAGAAGCCTGAGACTGGAAGCAATTAAGATTCGCTTGACAGGAGAGTTAGCACAGAAGTATAGTGTAGAATATCGTACGCATGTACAAAACGAAGGATGGAAGAACTGGGTAAAAGATGATGCAGTGTCAGGAACGACAGGCAAAAATTTGAGACTGGAAGCAATTGAAATTCGTTTAATTAAAAAATAAAAATACTTAGAGAGACCGATGGTAGAGAAATCGCTTGTCGGTCTCTCTTTTTGTTACCTCGTAGAAAATACTATCTTACGTTAAAACGATAAAGTAACGATCCTATGAGATAAAATGATCTATAAGTAGAAGTCTTAATGAAAGATCTTAACAATTTCTGTTAATGAGAAGAAGAAAAGAAAGATTTGCTTTTTTATAGGCAGTGTGATAAACTAATAATAGTCTATATAACAATACACTGAGATATTGCAGGAGGGTTTCATGGGAAAAGTTGCAGTAATTACAGATAGTAATTGCGGTTTCACAAAAGAGAAAGCAGAATCACTTGGATTTTTTTTCTTGCCGATGCCGTTTCATATTAATGATAAGACTTATTTAGATGGTATTAATCTAACACAGGAACAATTTTATAAACTTCAGGGAGAAGGAGCCGATATTATGACTTCTCAGCCATCTCCAGAAAGTATTATGGGGATGTGGGACAATCTGTTAAAAGAATACGATGAAATTGTGCATATTCCAATGTCAAGTGGTTTATCAGGCTCTTGTCAAACAGCGATTATGCTTTCCGATGATAAGCCATATAGAAATAGAGTATTTGTAGTAAATAATAAACGAATTTCTTCCACGTTGGCACAATCTGCGATTGATGCTGTAGAGTTGGCGAAAAGAGGATGGAGTGCTGCTCAAATCAAGAAGATATTAGAGCAGACATGCCATGACTCGACGATCTATATTACATTGGATACGCTGAAATATTTAAAAAAAGGTGGACGAATTACTCCAGCGGCAGCTGCACTTGGTACAATTCTGAGGCTAAAGCCTGTTCTTCAAATTCAAGGGGATAAGTTGGATGCATATGCAAAAGCACGTACCATCAAGCAAGCGAAAATGATGATGCTGGAAGCTGTAAAAAAAGATATTGTGGATCGTCTAGGTGGTGATTTATCAGGTAATTCGTATTGGTTTTCAGTGATTCATACGCAGAATCTAGCAGGGGCAGAAGAATTTAAGAAAGAAGTAGAAGAGCAATTTCCAGGTCAAGATATTTTAGTAGATCATCTTTCGCTCAGTGTTGCCTGCCATATTGGACCAGGTGCTTTGGCGATTACTTGTACAAAGAAGCTGGACTACAATCAGGAACCACCACGATTATAGTATAAAATACAAGGGAAAATCTGTTTTAGGCCTTGTATTATAATATAGAATGAAAGATATCCTTTCTAGTTAGAAAGTGATATTTTAGGGAGGAGAACGATTATGTTTAAAATTAATGATAATTACTTAAAACTTCCAGGTAGTTATTTATTTTCAACAATTGCAAAAAAAGTAAATGAATTCACGAATGCAAATCCAGATAAAAAGATTATTCGTCTTGGAATCGGTGATGTAACACAGCCATTGGCACCAGCAATTATTGAAAGTCTTCATAAAGCAGTGGATGAAATGGGAAAAGCAGAAACATTTCATGGATATGCTCCAGATTTGGGCTATGAATTTTTGAGAACTACGATTCAAAAAAATGATTATGAGGCAAGAGGTTGTGATATTCAGGCAGATGAGATTTTTGTTAGCGATGGGGCAAAGTCTGATTCTGCGAACATTCAGGAGATTTTTAGTATTGATAATAAAATTGCAGTATGTGATCCAGTTTATCCAGTCTATGTAGACAGCAATGTTATGGCTGGCAGAACTGGAAGCTATGACCCTGCTACAGAGCGCTGGAGTGATGTTATTTATATGCCATGCACGGCAGATAATCATTTTGCACCAGAATTTCCAACAGAAAATCCAGATTTGATTTATCTTTGTTTTCCGAATAATCCAACTGGTTCCATGGTTACAAAGGAACAGTTGCAGGCATGGGTCGATTATGCGAATAAAATTGGAGCCATTATTATTTATGATGCTGCTTATGAAGCTTATATTTCAGAAGAAAATGTACCTCATACCATTTATGAGTGTGAAGGCGCTAGAACTTGTGCGATTGAGTTAAAGAGTTTTTCGAAAAATGCTGGATTTACAGGAACACGTCTGGGTTACGCAGTAGTTCCAAAAGACATTAAGAGTAATGGAGTAACATTACATTCTCTTTGGGCAAGACGTCATGGAACAAAATACAATGGTGCTCCATATATTATTCAGCGTGCAGGTGAAGCAGTTTATTCCGAGGCAGGCAAAGCACAGTTAAAACAACAAGTTGCTTATTATATGAATAATGCGAAAGTAATTTTGGAAGGATTAAAGAAGGCAGGATATGAAGTATACGGTGGTGTGAATGCACCATATATTTGGTTAAAGACACCAAATCAAATGACATCCTGGGAATTCTTTGATTACTTATTAGAAAATGCAAATGTAGTTGGAACACCTGGTTCTGGATTTGGACCAAGTGGAGAAGGTTACTTCCGTCTGACAGCATTTGGCAATTATGAAAATACGGTTGAAGCAGTAGAACGTATTATAAAACTCTAATAAAAAGAAAAGAATACCATAATGATAGCCTCTTTTTGGCAGAACAGAAAAATTGCAAATCGATTCTGATATGTAATACTTTGTTTGGATACCAAAAAGAGGTTTTTATATTAAAAAAAGGAAGTGATTACTTGAAACTTACATTTATTGGAGCAGCACATGAAGTAACAGGAAGCTGCCATTTTTTACAGGCGTGTGGAAAAAACATTTTAATTGATTATGGAATGGAGCAAGGAAGAGATACGTATATAAATGCAAAGCTGCCGATTTCGGAATCGGAAGTGGATTATGTATTTTTAACTCATGCACATATCGATCATTCAGGATTATTGCCATTGTTGTATCAGAGAGGATTTCGAGGATCTATTTTTACAACATCGGCTACGACCGATTTATGTGATATCATGCTGCGGGATAGTGCCCATATTCAAGAAATGGAGGCAGAGTGGAAAAACCGAAAAGGAAAACGAAGTGGAGCGGAATTGGTGGAGCCCCTTTATACAATGGAAGATGCAATAGGGGTGCAGACACTTTTTGTTCCATGTAATTATAATGAAATGATTTCAGTATCGGACGGAATCCATATTCGATTTACAGATGTAGGACATTTGCTTGGGTCAGCGAGTATTGAAGTTTGGCTTCAGGAAGAAGAGGGAGAGAAAAAGCTAATTTTCTCTGGAGATATTGGAAATAAAAATCAGCCATTGATTAAAGATCCTCAATATTTAGAAGAGGCAGATTATGTGATTATGGAATCGACTTATGGAGATCGTTATCATGAGGAAGTTGGAGATTATATTAAGCAGCTTGTAACAATTATTCGAGATACATTCCAAAAAGGAGGAAATGTAGTTGTTCCTTGTTTTGCAGTTGGCAGAACGCAGGAGATGCTTTATTTTATTCGTCAAATCAAGCAGGACAATTTGCTGCCAGAATTTCCTAACTTTGAAGTTTGGGTAGATAGTCCATTGGCGGTAGAAGCTACGAATGTATTTAATAAAAATTATCACGAATGTTTTGATGAGGAGGCAATGGAATTAATTCGGGAAGGAATTAATCCAATTCGATTTCCAGGATTACGGCTATCTGTTACAAGTGAAGAGTCAAAGGCCATTAACTTTGATGAAAAGCCAAAAGTAATTATTTCAGCATCAGGTATGTGTGATGCAGGACGTGTCCGTCATCACTTAAAACATAATCTGTGGAGAGAAGAATGTACGATTGTATTCGCAGGTTATCAGGCGATTGGAAGTCCTGGAAGAGCGATTTTAGATGGAATTCCAGAAATCAGGCTATTTGGGGAAACGATACAAATCAGGGCTAGAATTGAGAAATTAGACGGAGTAAGTGGACATGCCGATAAAGAAGGATTAATCCAATGGATCACGGCATTGAAAAAGAAGCCGCAGCGAGTTTTTATTGTGCATGGAGAAGATGAGGTATGTGACAGTTTTGCTAGATGTTTGGAGAATGAGTACGGATTTCGGGTAAATGCTCCATACAGTGGTGACAGTTATGATCTTTTAATGAATACATGTGTGGAAACTGGAAATAAAGTATATGCGGAGAAGAAGAGCAGCAGGAAACATGCCAATGCAGTATTTGAACGATTGTTAGCAGCTGGTCAGCGGCTATTGATTGTTATTCGCCACAATGAAGGCGGTGCAAACAAAGATTTGGCACGTTTTGCAGATCAAATACAATCGCTTTGTGATAAATGGGATCGATAGCAGCGATGATGATGGAGTGCAAATGAGGATGGATAAATTAAAGCAATTATGGAAAAACCGAGAAGTGATTTTATATCTTGTATTTGGAGTTTTAACTACAATAGTAAATTATGTCGTTTATTTTAGCTGTACGAGTATACTTGGTTTGGATTGGTCCATTGCAAATGTATTTGCTTGGGTATTTGCAGTAGCATTTGCCTATCTCACCAATCGAATTTGGGTGTTTGAAAGCAAAAAAACAGCATTCATAGCCATTATTCGAGAGATTATATTATTTGTTGGATGTCGAATTCTTTCTTTCGAATTTGATATGGGAACAATGTTTGTTTGTATGGATTTGCTTCATATGGAAGATTGGGTAGTAAACAATCTGCCAGTAGGAGAATTTATGGCAAAGACACTGGCACAGGGTATTGTAGTAATATCCAATTATGTATTTAGTAAATGGATTATATTTAAAAAAGAAACTGTTTAATGAAAAACCGTCAGATACTTAATCAAGTATTCTGGCGGTTTTTGTAATCAAGTAGAAATGCGCTTACTCGATTGTTATTGTGATATGTCATCCACGGTAGGATTGTTTTGCTGTTGATAAGTTCACACATTTCTTCCACAACATTTTTTATATTTCTTTCCGCTTCCACATGGACATGGATCATTACGGCCAATCTTCTTTGGTTTTACAATAGTGGTAGAGCTTTTTTGTTCTTTATATAATTCTTTTCTGCGCTCTGGGGAAAGTAGGTTGTCCCATTGAGGAAGGGTGTATAACCATTCTGCACGGGCTTCTACCATATTATAATATAATTTTTCCTTATCATAATCAAGACTTAGTTCTGTTGTTTCATCCATTGTTTCAATTGGATTTGGAGTTTTTAAACTATCGTTGATACCGTCTAAAATACCAACCATAATCATTGTATCTACGTTATATTTTTTTGCAAGTGTTGGAATTGTACCAGTTACAACTTCGTCTGTGGAAAGTAAGGATTCATAAAATCCTTTTTCTAACTGGAAGTAATTCGCCCAGAACATTTGGTATTGTTTTTCACTTGCCTGCTCATTATAAGCTTCCTGTCTCCATTGTTCTAATAATGACATATTATTCCACCCTTTGTTTTAAAATTTATTTAGGAAAAAACTTCCTATTATGCAGGTAAAGTAACGTTTGGATAATTCAATTTTGTATAAAAACGTTACATTATCTTTGATGCAGGATTACCGTAAGAGGCAAATTCGCATTTATCTTTAAGTATATACGAGTTCCTATAGATTGTAAAGAGGTTTTTCTGCATATTTGAATTGGGCAGGGCATAAGTATAGATTAGCTGTCAGCGGATAAAAGGAAAACGAAAATAGGAGGGCGTATATGAATGATTGGGGCAAGTCAGTGCTGGAACAATATGACGTAGAAGTGAGAAGTACTCGAAAAGGAAGAGGAGCATTATTGTGTGAGACAAATCAGGGCTTGATGATTCTTCAAGAATACATGGGATCAATACAGCGTATGGAAGAGGAAAGCAGAGTATTAAATTTTCTGTTAGACAAAGGCGGAATGAGTGTGGACGTCTGCATTAGGGACAAGAATGGTAAAACTTATGCAGAAAATAAAGAAGGAATTCGGTATGTGTTAAAAAAGTGGTATGATTATACAGAATGCAATGTGAATAGTCGGAGTGAATTGGAAATGGCAGTGAGAACGCTGGCAAAATTACATATGTTACTTCGACATGTGGATGTTATTTCTGCTGATGAAGCAGAGAACAAGCGAAAAGAGAGAGGAGAGTTATCTCATTCAACCGAAATTCACAATTCTCTGTTGGAAGAATACGAAAAACATAACCGAGAATTGCGTCGAGTACGTAGCTTTATCCGAAATAAAAAGAAAAAAACAGCATTTGAACTTTGTATTGTAGAAAGTTTTGATGAAATGTTTGCACAGGCAGAGGAAGCAACAGAACAATTAATCCATTCTAATTATCAAAAGCTTTATACAGATGCACGAAAACAAAAGCAGATTTGCCATGGCAGTTACCACCAACATAATATTTTAATAAAGGGGAGTCGAATTGCAGTTGTTAACTTCCAAAAGTTTTATATGGGAATTCAGTTAATGGATTTATACTATTTTATGAGAAAGGTATTGGAAAAACATAATTGGGATGTAGAATTAGGAAGTATTTTATTAGAGGATTATAATCGAATTTTGCCGATTTCCAAGGATGAAATGAAAGTATTACATGCAATGTTTTTATATCCAGAAAAATATTGGAAACAGATGAATTTCTATTATAATACAAATAAAGTATGGATTCCAGATAAAAACTTAGAAAAATTGAAAAAAGCTGCCGAACAGAAATCCATTCGGGCAGCCTTTCTCAAAATATTGTAAAACAATAGAGGGGGCTTATGATTCGTTTTCTACGGAGTCAAATAGCTCGTAGTATTGCAATTTTTGATACTGTAAAATTCCATCAGGAATTGTCTCTTCATCCCATGTATGGTAAATCCCATTGGAATCCTGCCAGCACATACCACTTATGACAGGATACTCTGTCCGTAATTCGGATAAAAAGTTTTGATAAGCACTTTTTGGAATTCCTGCCAGATCCATTACAACACTACTTAAATAGTTAATACTAATATCTGGAATCGTAATATCAGGAAGTTCAAAATTTGCCCAAATAACGTAAGGAACCGTATATCGTTTCAATAAATCTTCTGTGGAAAGATTGGATAAATCCAATCCATTTTGCTCACAAATAGAAGAAATCAAGTAATTATTTGGTTGGTGATCTCCGAACATCACAATAATTGTATCTTCCTCTGCATTAGAAAAATATTCTGTTAAATTTTTAAATGTTTGATCGGATTCATAAAGGAGGGAAAGATAACGGTTCAACTCTTCATCTTCTAATTCAGTTAATTGAATTTGTTCATCAAAATTTTCATAGGCATCTTCATACCAGCCATGATTTTGCATTGTGACATTGAATAAAAAGAGTGGATTCTCACCCTTTTCTTCATATAAGTCAATTAACGTATCTACACAGGCTTGGTCACTCACATACTCACGCAGGAGAGGTGCATTTTCAAAATCATCCAGAAACATACTGTGCTGGAAACCAAGCAATGAGTAAACAGTCTGACGATTCCAGCCAGCTGCACGATATGGATGGATTCCATAACTCTCATAAGAGTTTTCATTTAATGTCTGTACAAGGTTTGGAATTTCAGAGTGTATGTATTGCTGGTAAGCAACGGAACCAGTCGGGAGGAATGCAAGGGTATGTCCTGTTAAAAACTCAAACTCTGAGTTAGCAGTATTACCTCCCACAATGGAAGTATGAAGCGTACCAGTAATGGCATTTGGGCTTCCTTCTTGTAGTGAATGGATAAAAGGCATATAGTCTTTATTTGTCTCAAATTCTCCCATGACAGCAGGATCAGAAAATGTTTCATTCATAATCACAATAATATTTGGACTATTTTCAGAAGAAGCAGAAGTATTCGATTCATATTGTTCTAATAATTCTTTTGCTTCTTCTTTATTATAATTTTCTGGAACTTCTACCTTTAAGTACTTACAATCAATAATAAAGTTGACTGCCAAACCATTTTCACGATACATAACAGTAGGAGTAAATAACGTATTATCCAAATCAAACCATGAAAATAAATTGTCATGGTGTAAAAACATAACATAAAGAGTAAAACAAGCAGCGCAAAGTCCTGCTCCAATGAATCGTCCGATGAAATGACGAATTTTGTGAGGATTGGAAGACTTTTTCATAACTTTTATTTTGCTAATAATTACAAATAATAGTAAAATACGGCCAATATTAAGGGCAAAGTCGTAATCTACAGAGAATGTGAAATTATCTGCAACGGATAATGCAGTTCCAATTGATTTTAAATCCCATGGTAAAATTGGGATGGAACGAAACATTGTAATATAATAATTCGCAATTGCAGCCAAAAAAGCAAATATCGCTAATAAAAAGCAAGAAAGACGTGGTTTCCCAGTTAAGAAAAATAGGAAAAATAACACGAGATAATAAAAAATCAAATTTAAGATTACGACGCCAAGAGACATGTCGTCTGCCCATGGCGCATGAGTAAACCATTCCGACAAATAAAAAACGGCAATCGGGACAAATAGAAAAATAATAGTATGAAAAATAGGATTATCAGGAAATCGGATCAGTAAAAGAAATAATCCAACTATCATGCAACATCCGAGCATAACAAGGGAAGACTTGTCAATGCCAGAAAATAGAATCGTTGTAAGGCCGACTCCTAGAAAACAAAAAATATAAATAATGGCAATAATATAATAATGAACTTTTGTATGGAAAAACTGATGTTTATGTAATGATCTCATTTGAACATTAGGCACCCCTTCTTCTTTTCGTAATTTCTATGCCCGCTTTGCGGGCAGCACCGTAATAAAAAGTGGATGTCTCCGTGCTATGCACTCTCGACATCGCACCTATATTCACAATCCGAGCGATCGCTCTACTTGTTCATACAGGTTAGCCCGTCCAATAACTATGAACCATCCCATGTAAACATGGTCTGTTTCATAGCTGCTGTCCAGGACTTTTATAGTACATTATAACACCTTTTTGTGAAATATGTTTGATAAAAGAGTGGAATGTAAAAACTTGGTGAATTTGACGTAAAAATAGTTTCATTTTTTTCAAAAATAGGTTATAATGGAGATAAAGATATTCTATGAATGGAGGAAGGAAATTAACATGGATTACAAAAAACTTTACGAAGAATGGCTGACAAGCCCTTGCTTTGATGATGCAACAAAGGCAGAGTTAAAAGCGATTGCAGAGGATGAAAATGAAATTAAAGAGCGCTTCTACACTGAATTAGAATTTGGTACAGCTGGATTAAGAGGTGTAATCGGTGCAGGTTTGAACCGTATGAATATCTATACTGTTAGAAAAGCAACACAGGGACTCGCAAATTATATTGCCAAAGTAGGAGGAAAGGAAAAAGGAGTAGCAATTGCATTTGACTCTAGAAGAATGTCACCAGAGTTCGCAAATGAAGCAGCTCTTTGCCTAGCAGCGAATGGTATTAAAGCATATCGTTTTGAATCATTACGTCCAACACCAGAATTATCATTTGCAGTAAGAAAGTTAGGATGTATTGCAGGTATTAACATTACTGCTTCTCATAATCCACCAGAGTATAATGGATATAAAGTTTACTGGGAAGATGGTGCACAAATTACGCCACCACATGATAAAGGTATCATGGAAGAAGTAAAGGCAATTACTGATTTCAGCACATTGAAGACAATGGATCAAGAAGAAGCAGAAAAAGCAGGTCTTTATGAAATTATTGGTGCTGCAATTGATGATGCCTATATTGCTGAATTAAAGAAACAAGTAAAGAATCAGGCAGCAATTGATGCAATGCAAAAAGATATTAAGATCGTTTATACACCACTTCATGGAACAGGTAATATTCCTGCAAGACGTGTATTGAAAGAACTTGGATTTGAAAATGTATATGTAGTTCCAGAACAAGAACTTCCAGATGGAGAATTCCCAACGGTAAGTTATCCAAATCCAGAAGCAGCGGAAGCATTTGAACTTGCATTAAAATTAGCAAAAGAGAAAGACGCTGATCTTGTACTTGCAACCGATCCAGATGCTGACCGTTTAGGTGTTTATGTAAAAGATACGAAGAGCGGAGAATATATTACGTTAACAGGTAATATGTCTGGATGCTTACTTGCAGAATATACAATTAGTCAGATCAAAGAACAGCAGGGTCTGCCAGAAGATGGTGCATTAATTAAAACAATTGTAACAACAAACTTAGCAGATGCCATTGCGAAATATTATAATGTGAAGTTAATCGAAGTATTAACAGGATTTAAGTACATTGGACAGCAGATTCTGGGATTTGAACAATCAGGTAAGGGTACTTATTTGTTCGGATTTGAAGAAAGCTATGGCTGCTTAATTGGAACTCATGCAAGAGATAAAGATGCAATTGTAGCTACGATGGCTCTTTGTGAAGCTGCTGCTTACTATAAGCAAAAAGGCATGACATTATGGGATGCAATGATCGAAATGTATGAAAGATATGGTTATTACAAAGATGATGTAAAATCCATTACATTAAAAGGTATTGAAGGACTGGCTAAGATTCAGCAGATCATGGATACACTTCGTAACAACACACCAAGCGAAATTGGACCATATAAAGTAGTTTCTGCAAGAGATTATAAGTTGGATACAAAGAAGGATATGGTTACAGGTGAAGTTACAACAACAGGTCTCCCATCTTCTAATGTATTGTACTATGATTTGACCGATGATGCATGGTTATGTGTTCGTCCATCTGGTACAGAACCAAAGATCAAACTCTACTATGGCGTAAAAGGTACATCCTTGGAAGATGCAGCAGCAAAGAGTGCAGAATTAGGAAAATATGCACAGACATTATTAGATGACTGATCAATAGGTCGATAGAAAATAATATTTAACTTGTAACAATCACTCCCTTTGCAAAAGACTGGATCAAATGCAGAGGGAGTTTTTGATTTACGATACAGAACTTAGGCATGGCAGAGTGTCGTATATAAGTACGGCACTCTGTTATTATCGTGGTATACAAAAAAGCAAATGAAAAACTCTTTTAATGAGAGGAGGTAATTATTTATGCCACACGATTATAAGCAGTGGCTGAAGGATTTTTCTCATTCGATTCAGAGAGCATGTCCAGTTATTTTATTTTTTTTAGGTTCGTTTCTGATTGTTTATAAATTTTTTGGACTGCATTATGTAATGATTGTATCCATTATTACTGTTTTTTTTCAAGTTCGATATAAGAAAAATAATAATACATTTTTTCAGTACATAAGACTTCTAATTGTGGGAAGTATTTTGCTGCTATTAGCTTTTTTAAGTGCTAAAAATTTATTTTGGTGTATTTTGTTGAATCTATTGGTTCCGTTTCTTTTAGTTTTTACAAGAAGCTCGCAGTTTAATCCAAAAGGTTATTTTTCCTATGCGATGCTTTTTGTATTTTTGTCTCTTATGCCGCCAGAAAATATATCTGGTCTTTTGACAGAGCTTTTTATATTCTGGTTTTGCGTCCTTATTTTAGCTTTTTCGATTTGGATTTATTTTCGGTTTTTCTCAAAACAGTCTGATCTGCCATTAACATTAAAGAAAACATTACTTGAGATATCGGAATTAATCTTTCTTCTAACTTGTCCGGAGAGAAGAAATGAATTAGAACAACGTTTTCAGCAGTTAATTTACAACTTTCATCGGATCTCTTACCACCAGAATTTTTTCTCAATACGAACAAAAGAAAATCAGATTTACGATATGGTTGCTACATTAGTACAACGTTTCTCTTATTTAATTACGGATTATGAATGGAATGTGAAACTGGATTCGGAGCATATCGATACATTGCAGTATCTTTCAACATTTTTAAAAGAAACAGCCATTCAATTGGAGTCTAAGTTTCAAGAGAAACGAATTAAGAATGCGCAGGAACTTTTAAACCATATGACCCTTCCAGAAGGGAGAATTCGTATTTTCTGCCGCAGTCTTTTACATATGATAATTTTAATTTTAGAAACACAGACGGTGAATCCTGAACCGAAACGAGCGATTAATAAAATTAACTGGAGAGAATTTTGGGAACAAATTCGGATTCGACTTTCTTTCGAGTCTTTCGAGATGCGCTTTGCTATGCGACTTTCGATTGTAATGACAATCAGTTGTTCAATTAGTTATCTTCTGCCAATTACCCATTCGTATTGGATTCCTTTAAATGCATTTTTACTGCTTCAACCAAGTTGTGAAGACAGCAGTTACCGTATGAAGACTCGTCCAATTGGCACATTTATTGGATGTTGTGTGGAATTTCTAATACATCCGTTTTTACCTGACATTGGAACACAACTTGTATTTGCACTTATTATGATATCGCTTATGTACTGCGCAACTCCTGGTACATGGTATCAACCAATTTTTTCTACTTGTTATGCTTTAACATTGGCGACTATGACGATGAATGAGACAACAGCAATTACATTAAGAATTTTATATTTAGAAGTTGCAGTGTTTCTTGTATTTCTTGTAAATCGCTTTTTCTTTCCTATGAGAAAAGATGCGCTATTTAAATATAATGTAAAGGCATTATTCCGATTGCATAATAGCTATTGGGATATTATCCGAAGAGGATTGATTCGAGATACCGATCTTTCTGTCTCCTGTGAGATCTTAACCTATTTTCATATGATTTATGAAGAATGCATTGGATATTTGAAAAAAAATTCTGGTATTCCGTTTCATGATGATTTAAAGGTGGTTCTATTAACGCTTTGGCATATGTTTTCTGAACTAGAACAATTACATTATCTCGTTCGGACGAAAAGTATTCATCCAGATGAACAGGAATCTGTTTTAAAACTGATTATTGCCATTCAAAAAGAATTGTATCCGATTATTGATGATAAAGATTTTTCAGTCTTAAAACGGGAAATTCGCTATCAGGAACCAGAGGTTGTCTATGTTTTGACAGAATATTTAAACCATGCAGAGTCATTATTAAAGTATAAGTCATGTATTCCATTTTGAAATTAAGAAAGTGAAATTTACAAAAACTTAAAAAAAGAATGATTGTTGTTCGTTGAAAACTATGCTATTTTAAAAAAATAAGTAAAAATCGCAACTAGAAACAAAAGAAATTTTGACTGATAATGAAATGGGGAAAAACGATGGAAGAAGAATTTAAGATAGTAAAGGCATATAAAGAGAATAAAACTTTGAGAAATAGTTTTAACGAGTTAGCGAAAAAAACATTTGATTTGGATTTTGAAGACTGGTATCAGAATGGATACTGGAAAGAACAGTATAATCCATATTCCATTGTGTTTAATAACAGGGTAATAGCAAATGTTTCTGTGAATGATATGGAGTTTGAAATAGATGAGAAAAGAAAACATTATATTCAATTAGGAACAGTTATGACGGAACCAAAATACCGAAACAGAGGTTTGATTCGCAAGCTGATGCAAGAAATTGAACAAGATTTTAAGGAGAAAATCGACGGATATTTTTTGTTTGCAAATGATAGTGTATTGGAGTTTTATCCTAAGTTTGGATTTCAGAAATGTAATGAATATCGATATTCCAAAGCTGTTTGTATAGAAAAAGAAAAGACGGCATTACAAATTGTAGTTAGTAATCTAAGAGAACGAGAATGTTTAGAAGCAGCAATTAGAAATAGTGTGACGAATAGTTCCTTGGAAATGAAGAATAACCTAGGATTAATTATGTTCTATGTGACGAAGTTTATGCAATCGGATGTTTACTATATTGCGTCTCAAAATGCATATGTAATTGCGGAGATTTATAATAAAATATTGTTTTTACATCAGATCTTCTCAGATAAAATAGTCGATATAGACGAAATTATTCAGTCATTTGGAAGAAAAATAAATCGGGTTATTTTAGGATTTACACCTTTAAAAAAAGAAAATTATGAAATAGCTCAGCTGCATGAGGAAGATACCACCTTATTTTTGAAAGGAATTGATCCTGTAATATTTGAAAAAGAAAAATGGATGTTTCCAACCTTATCTCATGCATAAAAATTTTATGAAAGATCACAATTAAACTATGGGGTTGTCTATTTTTTGACAACCCCATATAACATGCAAAAAGAAATTATTCATTCTCCTGAATTTCACTGTGCAGTTCCTGCAATGATTTCATTGCGCCGTTTCCATGTTCTTTTACATATTTAATTCCTTTGGCAGTTGCCTTGGCAGCAGCCATTGTAGTCATATATGGTATTTTAGCTTTGATTGCTGCTTTACGTAAGTAGCTGTCGTCATGGATACTTTCTTTTCCAACTGGAGTATTTACAATGAGCTGAATTTTTCCATTGGTTATCATATCCAGAATATTCGGGCGTCCTTCGTAAAGTTTTTTCACCTTTTCTGCTTCAATTCCAGCTTGGCGAATTAATTCATAAGTAGTGCCTGTAGCCATGATATGGAATCCATCTTCTGCAAAACTTCTTGCAACTTCTACAACTGCTGGTTTGTCTTTTCTATTTACAGAAATTAATACAGTGCCCTTTAATGGGAGAGGAGATTGGGTTGCTTCCTGAGCTTTGTAGAACGCTTCTCCATAAGATGGCGAAAGTCCTAACACTTCTCCAGTAGAACGCATTTCTGGTCCTAAGACTGGATCTACTTCCTGGAACATATTGAATGGGAAAACAGCTTCCTTTACTCCGTAATAAGGAATTGTCCGTTCTTTTAAAGCAGGAACTGGAGATGGACGTCCTGTAATCTCCGATGTAATAATATCCGTTGCCAATGGAACCATACGGATGTTGCAGACTTTGGATACTAATGGAACCGTACGAGATGCACGAGGGTTTGCTTCTAATACATAAACGGTACCATTTTCAATTGCGTACTGCATATTCATCAAGCCCTTTACATGCATTTCCTCTGCAATCTTTCTAGTATATTCTTTAATTGTTTTTACATTCTCTTCTGAAATATGCACGGATGGAATAATACATGCAGAATCGCCAGAATGTACGCCTGCCAATTCGATATGTTCCATAACAGCAGGAACAAATGCATGGTTTCCGTCACTGATTGCATCTGCTTCACATTCGAGTGCATTATTTAAGAAACGGTCGATTAAAATTGGTCTGTCAGGTGTAACACCTACAGCTGCCTTCATATAACCTTCCATACTTTCTGCATCATAAACGACTTCCATACCTCGTCCACCTAATACGTAAGAAGGACGTACCATAACAGGATATCCAATCTGTTCTGCGATGGAAAGAGCTTCTGCAACAGTAGTTGCCATTCCAGATTCTGGCATAGGGATATCTAATTTTTTCATCATAGCACGGAATTGGTCACGGTCTTCTGCAAGGTCAATGACGGATGGAGCAGTTCCTAAAATTTTTACTCCATTTTTCTCCAATTCCGAAGCTAAATTCAGAGGGGTTTGACCGCCAAATTGAGCAATGACGCCGACAGGCTGCTCTTTTTTATAAATGCTTAATACATCTTCTAATGTTAAAGGTTCAAAATATAATTTATCCGAAGTATCATAATCGGTAGATACTGTTTCAGGATTACAATTTACAATAATTGTCTCAAATCCTAGCTTTTTCAAAGCTAAAGAGGCATGAACACAACAATAATCAAATTCGATACCTTGTCCGATACGGTTTGGACCGCCGCCTAAAATCATAATCTTTGGTCGATCCGTCTTAATCGGATTCTTATCTTCTGCATTGTAAGTGGAGTAATAGTAGGCGCTGTCCGGTGTTCCGCTTACATGGACGCCTTCCCATGCCTCCTCTACGCCAAGTTCAATACGGCGATTGCGAATCTGAGATTCAGGAATCTCTAAAATCTGACTTAAATACTTATCAGAAAATCCATCTTTCTTAGCTTGAATTAACATTTCATCGGTAGGAAGATTGCCCTTATGAGAAATAAGAGCTTCTTCTTCCTCGACTAATTCCTTCATCTGTTCGATGAAATAAGTTTTCACTTTTGTAATGTCATAGATTTCTTCTACGGAAGCGCCTTTGCGCAAAGCTTCGTACATAATAAAATGACGTTCACTGGATGGAGTAATTAACATTTGAAGCAATTGTTCCTTTGTTTTCGATGCAAAATCCTTTGCATGGCCAAGTCCATAACGTCCTGTTTCTAAACTGCGGATTGCTTTTTGGAACGCTTCTTTGTAAGTCTTTCCAATGCTCATTACTTCACCAACGGCACGCATCTGAGTTCCAAGTTTATCTTCTACGCCTTTGAATTTCTCAAATGCCCAACGTGCAAATTTAATTACAATATAATCTCCATCTGGAACATAACGGTCTAATGTTCCGTATTTGCCGCAAGGGATATCTTTCAATGTTAAGCCAGTTGCTAACATAGCAGATACAAGGGCAATTGGGAAACCGGTTGCTTTGGAGGCCAATGCAGAGGAACGAGAAGTCCTTGGATTGATTTCAATAACAACGATACGATCCGTTACTGGATCATGGGCAAACTGGACGTTGGTTCCTCCAATGACTTGAACGGATTCCACGATCTTATAAGCCTGTTCCTGAAGACGTTTTTGGCATTCTTCGGAGATTGTGAGCATCGGTGCAGAACAGAAAGAATCGCCAGTATGAACTCCAAGTGGATCAATGTTTTCAATAAAGCAGACCGTAATCATATTGTTGTCTGCATCTCGGACAACTTCTAATTCTAATTCTTCCCAGCCTAAAATGGATTCTTCTACTAATACCTGTCCAACCAGACTTGCTTGTAATCCTCTTGCACATACGGTTTTTAATTCTTCTCTGTTATAGACAAGACCACCGCCGGCACCGCCCATCGTATAGGCTGGACGAAGAACAACAGGATAACCTAATTGATCGGCAATTGCCAATGCTTCTTCTACGCTGTAAGCAACTTCACTTCGAGCCATTTCGATGCCTAATTTGTTCATTGCCTTTTTAAATTCAATTCGATCTTCACCACGTTCAATTGCGTCTACTTGTACACCAATGACTTGAACATGATATTTATCTAAAATTCCTGCTTTTGCTAATTCAGCACATAAGTTTAAACCAGATTGTCCGCCAAGATTAGGAAGCAGTGCGTCAGGACGCTCTTTCGCAATAATTTGCTCCAGACGTGTTACGTTTAAAGGTTCAATATAGGTAACATCTGCTATCTCAGGATCAGTCATAATCGTAGCTGGATTGGAATTGACCAGAACAATTTCATAACCAAGTTTTCGCAGTGCCTTACAAGCCTGTGTTCCAGAGTAGTCAAATTCGCAAGCCTGGCCGATAATGATAGGACCAGAGCCAATGATTAATACTTTATGGATGTCGGTTCTCTGTGACATATTATATCCTCCTGTTGTATATGTTTGCCCATAACATTAGAAGTAGCAAAGTGATTAAAAACTTAGTTTATAGTAAAATAGCTGTTAGAAATCTGTTTTGCTACTTTTGTATAAAATGTCGATTAAAAAGAACTTTTTAAAGAGGATTTTTAGGGTTTATGGCGGACAATTTAGAAGTAAAAATAGAACAACTTACAGATGCGATAAGGAGCTTATATCAAAGACC
>OERR01000041.1_pt1 | contig 38624 bp, 31 predicted proteins | sample 1540051 | NCBI WGS metagenome assembly OERR01 (sample SAMEA3891884, study PRJEB23780) | metagenome | biome: terrestrial biome; feature: animal house; material: Caecal content | place: Italy | collected 2015-05-05 | reverse complement strand
CACAATCCAGTGGTTTTTGCAAAACGGAGGGGGTGAAGCTGCAAAAAAGGGAGGCGGAAGCCGAAAATCCTGCCATTGAAAATCATGGGCTGATGTGATACACTAAAATGACAAAAATCAACTTTTCAGCGGCCTTCTTTCCCGAATGATGGGAGAAAGGGCTGTTATAAATGCAAATGCTATGTAGAAGGGGAGACACTTCATTGAAAAAGAGATTGCTGCCGCTGCTTTTAACTGTTATTCTTTGCCTGACTTCCTGTTCCGGTTCTTCCTCACAGATGACGGTAAAGCCGAGCCAATTTTCCGAAGAAACACAGGAGGTACTGCAAATCATTGATGATGAAATTGTCTTTTTTGATTATCAGGTTTCCGATCTGATTCGATCCATCTCGGTGGATATCTGGAAATTTGAAAATGGACAATGGGTCAATGCAGGAAAAAGCTACGGCAATCTGGCCGCCAAAGAGGGACGTCTGGCGGTACGGTTGATCAACGGTTCCTGGGATATCTTTTTCATCAATGAAGATGGAAATTCCAAAGCCAGCTACAAGGGCGCGCCTGACTTTTCGTCCGCAGCTGCTCAGGCCGGTTATCGTCTGACGCAGCCCACGGAAATTGAACCCGGCAAGGCGATCACACTCTGGTCCGAGCTTGGGTTTGATGAGAGTGCGGCGGTCAATCAGGCTACATCGAATTTCCGCGATTCCAACTGTACGATGGGAACGGCGGCGACCGTGACGTTTTCCTCGGATGTGGTGGAGTAACTCTCAGTTTTAACACAACAAAGAAAAACGCAGGCATCCCTGGATGGGATCTGCCTGCGTTTTTTCTTTGCTCTTATTCTTGCGGCGAATCTTCGGGCTCCTCTTGGTGCTCCCGATAATACTGTGCCTGTGCTTCCCACAGTGCCGCATAGATGCCGTTTTTGTCCTGCAAAAGTGATTCATGCGTTCCCTGCTGGACAATCTGTCCATGATCAAAGACTGCAATCGCGTCACAGAAGCGGCAGGAGGAGAGACGGTGGCTGATATAAACGGCTGTTTTGTCTCCCACCAGATCGTTGAAATGGGTATAAACCTCATATTCCGCCACGGGATCGAGAGCCGCGGTGGGTTCGTCCAGGATGATAAAAGGCGCGTCACGGTACAGCGCACGGGCCAGCGCGATTTTCTGCGCTTCACCGCCGGAAACCGTCACACCCTTTTCGCTGAAATCTCGGGTGAGGAAGGTATCCAGACCGTCCGGCATGGAGTCCAGCCGATCTCCGAACCCGGCCACACGCAGACAGTGTTCCGCCCGTTCCCGGTCCACAGTATGGGAAGCGGCCACGTTCTCTCCCAGCGGGAAGGGAAGAAGCTGAAAATCCTGAAATACCACGGAGAAAATCCGCAGATAATCCTGGTAGTCGTACTTACGGATATCAATCCCGTTGAGCAGGATTTCTCCTTCGTCGGGATCGTACAGACGGCAAAGCAGCTTGATAAAAGTAGTTTTGCCGGAACCGTTTCGCCCTACAATGGCCAGACGCTCTCCAATACGAAATTTCATCGTCACATGACGCAGGGCGTATTCCTGCGTTCCGGGATAGCGGAAGGAAACATCGCGGAACTCCACCTCATACTGGCGATCAGAGCGTTTTTCTGTTGTTAAGGTTCCCTGATACATCCGATCCGGCAAATCCAGGAATGCGAAAACGGTTTCCATTGGTTTTGCATTGTTGTAAAGCTCGCCTAACACACGCATCAGGAACGTAATGTTGCTGGAAAGCGCTGTGATAGCGCCCACATACTGCGTCACAGAGCCAACGCCGAACGCACCTGCCCACGCTTTGAGACAGACAAACAGATAGGAAAGACCGATGAACACAGAGGAAATTGCGGAGGCGGATGCCATGAGCAATCCCATCGGGCCAAGCGCGTACCGCACAATTTTAGAGCCGCGGCCAAACATCTTTTCTCCCTGTGTCATTAGAATTTGAGAGCAAATTTCCTGTTGATCGTACAGGCGCATATCAAGGGCACGATCCCGCCCATGAACGGCATAGCCAAAGAAAGAATAAAGGCGGTTCAAAAACTTCTGTTCTTCCGCAGTGGAGATCCAGTAGCTGTCCGATTTCGTCGCACAGATGGAAGAGAGAAAGGAGAAAAGAAGGAGGACGATAAGTGCGGCAATTGGGAAAAGAGGATGATTCAGGAACGCAAGGGAGGATGTTTCCGGAACCGGAAGAAGAAACAGTCCAACCGTCAGAGAGACCGCGCTCAAAATGCCGATGATGGCTTCCACCAATTCCTCAAAAATCATGGTGGCGCGATACAATCCCCAGCCCATCCAATTGTCATTCTGTTTGATCTGGGAGTGAAGATCGTGTGTGTGGGAATCGTCGAGGACGCAAAAGTCCATTCGCAGAAGCTTACCAACATAGATGCGGTTTGTATCTTGCTGGAACGTTCCCATCTTCCGATTTTTCCAGCGGGAAAACACTGCTTTGAACAGTGCCAAAATCATGGTGGAAGACGCCGCGAGCAGCGCCCACATCCACAGTGATTGTGCACGGCGTTCTCCGGCGAGCTCATTGAGCAGCTGTGCGGAAAAATAGATTCCGACATAGGGGAGGACAGCTCCAACGGCAGAGTGGAAGAAAATGGAGGGCAGAAGACCGGGGCAATTTTTTTGCAAAACCTGAAACGCTCGGTAATGCAGGGAAAGAGCCTCGGAGAGAGGGATTTTTTTCTCAGTCTTCACAGAGATCCCTCCTTCCCGGAAAAGTGTCTTCATCTGAGACAGGTTTTTCCTTCCCGTAATACCGGCTTTGGAGAGCATACAGCTCCGCATACCGGCCATTTTGCTGCATCAATTCTTCATGAGTGCCTTCCTCCGCAATCCCCTGGTCTGCCAGCAGCAAAATTCGATCGCAGAAGCGGGTGGAAGCAAGACGGTGTGAAATATAGACGGAGGTATGGCCCGCCGTCAGATCGCTGTATTTCAGGTACAATTCATTTTCTGCGATGGGATCGAGAGCAGCAGTCGGTTCATCGAGTACAATGATGGGAGCGTTGCGGTAGAGCGCGCGGGCCAGCATCAGACGCTGCATTTCGCCGCCGGAAAAATCCACACCGTCCTCAAAAACGGTTTTCCCGACATGAGTGGAAAGTCCATCGGGAAGCTGCCTGATTTTTTCCAGTAATCCGGCCTGTTTCAAGCAGGTGTCTATGCGTTTTGCGTCAAAGCGGGTGGATTGCGCAACGTTTTCCGCAACGGTTGTTTCCAGGACGGAAAACTGCTGAAATACCGCGGAAAACAGATGATAATATTCCCTGCGGTTCAGGGTGCGGACGTCTGTCCCGTTGAAAAGGACTCTGCCTTCGGTGGGATCGTACAGCCCGCAAATCAGCTTGACAAGAGTTGTTTTTCCCGCGCCGTTCAGGCCGACGATCGCCAGCTTTTCGCCGGGATGGATCGTCAAATTAACCTTGTGCAGGGTGTCTTTTTCCGCGCCGGGATACCGGAAGCTGACCTGATCCAGTTTGATTTCGCACGACATCCCCTGGCGCATTGGAATAGACGTACCGTTTTCAAAGAGGAAGGGCTCGGGCAGATCGAGATATTCCCGAATGGAACACAGATCCAGACTTTGTGTGCGCAGGGTGGAGAAGGTGGTGAGAATTCCTGTCACCCACTCCGCAAAGCCGCCTGCCGCAGAGAAATACAGAAGAAATTCCGCGGCGGACAAACCGCCGCCAAGGGCCATCGCAATCAGATACAGATAGGCGACCCCATTACGGAGAAAGGCGAGGACTGCGTCGATCGCATCCGCCCAGAAATAGATCCGTTCACGCCGGGAGATAAAGCTGTGATAAGCTTTCTGCGCGCGCAGATATACATCTTCCAGCCATGGGATCATACCAAAGATGCGCACGTCCTTTCCCAGAACCCTTAGGGAAGACTTTTTCAGAACTTCATTCATCTGCTTTAGATAGGCAGATTCTTCATCCCGGTGCCGGAATCCCCATTCGTGGATTCGCTTGCCTGCAAAATAGGTAATGCAGGCAGCCGCCAACGAAACAAGAGCTAAAATGGGTTCAAGAGAGGAAAGAAGCAGGAGATAGAGAAGAAATCCAAGCAGATTTTTCAGCAGATCCGTCAGAGTGTTCCAGATTGCTTCAGAAGCCTCACTGTTGCCTGAAGTGATTTCCTGTGCTTTCTCCAATTTTTTTAAAACGTTGGGATCTTCCGTATTCGGAAAGGAGGTTACATCTGTTTGCCAGTTGACTTGGTTGAGTATTTTCACGCGCAGATCGATTTTTGGGTACAGAGCGTTTATGGGAAGATACATATTGAGAGCCGAAAATACGATGAGAAGAAGAGAAAACAGGGCGATCACAGTGAGAAGTTCAGGAAGAGGAGCGGATTTTTCCAGCTTTTCCAGAATCCCAGGGGCGATCAGCAGCTTAACCAGATTCAGGGCCGTCCCACAGACAGCAGAGGCAATACAAAGGAAAATAATACTTTTTCGTTCTTTCCAGGACCAGCGGATCATCCATCCGACGTTTTGCCCCACATGATAAGGGGGGTTTTCTTTTTTTCGCAGAGATTGTGCTTGCATCATGATTCACCTCTCCGTTATCCTACCGCAAAATAGAGGACACGGATCAATCCGGGGATGAATTGTTGGTTTTGGGGGACGAACTGCACTCCTGCGGGAGAAGAATCTCTGTGGTAAAAGCCCCATCCTCACTGTTTCGGCTCAAATACCCGCCCAGCCGTTCCACCACACTGTCCATTCGCAGAAGGCCGAAACCGTGTCCCTCGCCCTTGGTGGAGAAGAAACGTCCGCCATGCTTTGCCAGTTTTTTCTCCGCTGTAAAGTTGGTGAAGGAAATATAAAGCTGTGTTCCCTTCATGTCCATATAAATGCGGATTAAGCGTTTCTCCGGCGGCAGACGCAAACTGGCTTCGATGGCATTGTCAAACAGATTTCCGATAACGACGCACAAATCCAGCTCGGAGATCCGAAGCGCCACCGGGATCTGTGCGTCTGCCCGTACCGGAATGCCGCGTGAGCGGGCCAGCGAGATTTTACTGTTTAAGATCGCGTCCGTCATCGCGTTTCCTGTCTTGACTACTGTGTCCACTGTGGTGAGGTCCACATCCAGCTGATCCAGGTATTCCCGAATGGCGTCCAGATTTCCGGCTGCCGCATACGCCTTCATGACCTGAATGTGGTTGCGGTAGTCGTGCCGCCAGCCGCGGATTTGCCGGTACATATTTTCCACTTCTGCAAAATGTGTCTCGATCAGTTCGCGCTGGTAGGCGGCGAGCTGCCGGTCTGCCCGTTTGGAAAGCCACTTCATGGAAGGTTCCTCCTCACAGTCTTGCAATCAGAGCACGGTTCAGCGGTTCATACTGGCCGCGCGGCAGGGGAAGGGAAGAACCGTCCGTCAGTGTGACTTCGGATCGCGTTACCCGCCGAACAAAGGTCAGATTTAAAATGCACGAGCGTCCCGCACGAAAAAAGCGGTCATCAAGCAGTGGTTCGAACTCGGCCAATGTTTTCTTTACCGTGTATTCTTGTATGGCGTGTATGGTCGTATAGTTTTGGTGTACATCCAGATATCGAATCTCGTAGAGCGGAATCCGTATGGTTTCGCCGGGGAGAGAGAGGGTAAGGGTTCGTTCGTTTTTTTCAAGCTTCTGCACCGCTCGATCCAACACAGCGAACAGCTGTTCTTTTTTTACCGGCTTCATGAGGTAATGCAGGGCGGATACTTCATAACCATCCGCGATATAATCGGAAAATCCCGTCACGAAAACAAGCTGCACCGTTTCGTTTTCGGAGCGGATCTGCTTAGCCAGCGAAACGCCGTCCATTGTCCCCATCTCGATATCCAGAAGAAGAATATCGTAATCTTTGTGTTCGGTATAATCAAAGAGAAACGCCTCCGCGCTGGGAAAGGAATGTGTTTTGATGAGGTGATTCCTTTCTTTTCCCCATTCGCAGACAAGACGTTTCAAAGTGTCAATCTGTACTTCTTCGTCGTCGCAAACAGCGCATTTCAGTTCCACGGCGTTTTCCTCCCAGGACAAAATAAAAAATCCGAACCCTTTGCCGTTCGGCAGAAGGTTCGGATTTGGTGGAGCATAGCGGGATCGAACCGCTGACCTCCACACTGCCAGTGTGGCGCTCTCCCAGCTGAGCTAATACCCCGAATTGCTTCCTGTCGAAACAGCTTCATTATCATAGCACGCGGATGAAGGAAAATCAAGTCTTTTTTGAAAAAAATTTTGAATTTGATCAAGAAAGGTGGGAAAAGGAGTTTGCGAAAAGCGCTCAAACGCCGGTTTTACCAGAAAAAAGCGTGTGTGAGTCCATTTTTTCGGGCTGACGGCTTTGTCAGACCGTGGAACGCGTTCGGGCCGCATCGTTCGAAATCGGAAGAACGTTGCATTGCTTCCTGTCTTTTGCTACAATAGAAAAGACAGTTCCGCGCAGAGTGCGGGGCTTCCGGACATGACTCGCGCATGTGGCGCGCATGCCGAACAGGGAGCAATCCCGGGAAAGAAAAAGGAGTTTGATTTATGGGCGACCTATCGATCGTCGGCTATCTAATTGGCATTTTAATTTGTGTTGTGTTTTCCGGCTACTTTTCCGCTTCTGAAACCGCTTTTACCACCATCAACCGGATTCGTTTGAAAACATTGGCCGAAGATGGGGACGCGGGAGCCAAGCTGGTGCTCAAGGTGTCGGAGAATTATGACAAAATGCTGACGACCATCTTGATCGGAAATAACATCGTGAACATTGCTTCCGCTTCCATGGCAACTTTGATATTTGCCGCTCTGTTGGCGGATCAGGACTTGGGTGCATCTGTTTCCACTGCCGTTATGACCATAGTGGTTCTGATTTTCGGCGAGGTTTCGCCCAAATGTCTCGGAAAAGAAAATCCGGAAAGCTTTGCCCGCTTTTCGGCTCCCATCCTGAAATTCCTGATGTTCATTCTGACGCCCATCAATTTCGTTTTTATGCAGTGGCGTAAGCTCCTTAGTTTAATCTTTAAGAAAAAGCCGGAGAATCGCATGACGCAGGAAGAATTGATCACCATCGTGGACGAAGCCCAGAGCGAGGGCGGGATCGACGAGGAAAACGGGGAATTGATTCGCTCTGCGATTGAATTTGACGATGTGGACGCGCGTGAAATTCTGACTCCTCGTGTGGATCTTGTCGGTGTGGACAAGGAAACGCCGTTTGAAGAAATTGCAAAGGTGTTTGAACAGAATCCGTTTTCGCGTCTTCCGGTCTATGAGGAGTCTATTGATAATATTATTGGTGTGGTGCACGAGAAGGATTATTTCTGTGCCTTGCAGCAGGGGAACCGCTCCTTGGAGTCGATCCAGACAAAGCCGCTTTATATCAGCGGAACCGTCAAGGTGTCCGATTTGCTGCGGATGCTGCAGCATTATAAGGTGCACATGGCCGTGGTTGTCGATGAATTCGGCGGTACAGAGGGCGTTGTGACTATGGAGGATATCATCGAGGAGCTTGTGGGCGATATCTGGGATGAGCATGACGTCGTGGTGAATTATTTTCAGAAAATCAACGATACTACTTATAAGATTGACTGCCGCGCGGCTTTGGATGAAATGTTTGATTTCCTTGATGTCAAGGCGTCGGATGACGATTACGACTGTGTGACGGTAAACGGCTGGGTGATGGAAAAGCTGGAGAAGATCCCGGCTGTGGGAGACAGCTTTGATTTTGAAGATCTGCATATTACCGTTACCAAGGGGACAGCGCATCACGCAACGGAGCTGACGGTCAAACGCATAGCTCCCAAGACGGAGCAGCTGTAAATACATAGTCTGGGGGTCTGCCGGAAAGGAGCAATGGGACGGCAATGAATTCGTGTACTCTTTCTGTACTCTTTCCAGTCAGAAATATTGAACAGGAAATCGGGGCAATTCTGCGCCTGACGGCGGAACAGACACAGGGTATCAACACAGAGTTTATCGTGGCTGATATGGGATCGACAGATAAAACCGTGTGGGAAGCTTTGCGAGCCATCAAGGAGCTGCATCTGTCCGGATCGGTGCTTCAAAGCGGAGAGGGGACGGTTGCCCGCGCGTTGAATACGGCGATGGTTCGTGCAACCGGACAGTATATTTCTTTTGTATTTGCCCGCCGCCTGTATTCTGCTTTCCTTGTTCCGTATTGTGAAATGGCCGATACGCTCCACCCGGATATCGTGTTTGGCACAGCGGGGGAACCCTTTGGAAAAGAAGGAACTGTCATGCCGGGTTCCGTCTGCCTGCAAGGACTGCTGGAGGAAAAGCTTCCGGTGGATATTGCCGCGATTTTGCTGAGACGATCTTTTGTGGAAGAGCGGCGCTTGGCTTTTGCGGAAAATTGTGAGTTTGGTTATTCAGAAGAATTTCTTTTGCGCTGCTTTTGCACAGCGGAGACAGTGGCGCGCAGTCCGGTGGCTCTGCGGAGAGATTCGGCCTATGAGCTGCGGCGCGGGCCGCAGAAAACGGTGGGGGCGGCTTCGTTTCAGCGTGTCGAGGCTTTGCTGCGTGTGGCCGAGTATGTGGAAAGCCGCTTGCCCGGTGATAAAAAAGTAAGCGCTCTGCTATGGGAGAGAAGAATTCCGCAGGCGGTTATGTGGTGTGTGGATCTGCTCCTGCGGGAGGGAAACGGATATGGTGCGGTGCAGGGGATGCTTAAGGTGGGGGGATACCGAAAATACCTTAAATGCGGACCAGCTACACCATTTGAGCTGAAAAAGAGAATTCGTCTTTGGAAAAATCTGCCGTGGATGTACAAGCCGAGAAGACCTGTAGCTTAAAAACAGGGAAGAATTGCCGAAAACAAATCTTTTTTGAAAAAATCTGCTTTTATACTTGCTTTTTTACAAACGGTATGATAAAATCCAAATGTTAAGTCGCAGTATATCGTGAAAGAGGTGACAACAGTGAAGGAAAGCATTCATCCCCAGTATGAGGAGACGACAATTACCTGCGCATGCGGGAATGTGATTAAGACCAGATCCACGAAGAAGGATATTCACGTGGAAATTTGCTCCAAATGCCATCCGTTTTTCACGGGTAAGCAGAAGCTCGTCGATACCAGCGGGCGCGTCGATATGTTCAAGAAGCGCTACGGCATGGATAAGTAATGTCTTCTCTTTCAGGATTTGCATAGGCGGCGCAGTTTGCGCCGCCTATGTTTTTTAAGGGGGGACCCCGTATGCAAGAATATAAAACGATTTTAAAACCCGTCAGTGTGGAATTTGTGGAACGCCGCTCCCGTTTCATTGGACATGTCTGTCCGGTTGAGTCGGAGGAGGAAGCGCTGGCTTTTCTGGCGGAGCTGCGTACCCGCCACTGGGACGCGACGCATAATGTGTATGCGTATTCTTTACGGCAAAGCGGTATTCAGCGCTATTCCGATGATGGAGAGCCGCAGGGAACAGCGGGCATCCCATCGCTTGACGTTCTGCGCAAGTCCGGTGTAACCGATGTGATCGCTGTTGTGACGCGTTATTTTGGAGGAATCCTGCTTGGTGCGGGAGGATTGGTGCGCGCATATTCCCATGCGGTTTCTCTTGCGCTGGAGGAATCCGGGATTGCCGTCATGCGGATGTGCGCTCTGGCGGAGCTGACTTGTTCCTACAGCCAATATGGACGTGTCGCGGCCTTGATTCCTGAATGCGGTGGTATTCTGGACGATTCACAGTTTGGAGAATCTGTGACGCTTTCGTTTCATATTGCTCCCGATGCTCTTCCGGCTTTTGAACGTGAGCTGGCGGACGCGACATGTGGAGAATGCAGTGTTTCCGTGTCTGGAGAACGTTTTTTTGCGTGTCCTTGACATTTTTTTGCGCAAAACATAGGATGAAAAAAGGAAAAAGAAAAAAATCTGCGTATAACTATAGTGTAAACCTTTTTTCATGCCGGTAAACCCGGCCTTTCCCTGAAGGAGGGGATGGCTATGACGGTGATAGAACGCATTCAGGAGGCAGAAAAGAAAAATCTTGCTCCTTGTGCGGCCTTGTCCTCCGAGACAAGGGGAAGAGATTATCCCGAGGAGGAAAGCGAGCTTCGCACGCCTTACCAGAGAGATCGGGACAGGATTATTCATTGCAAATCCTTTCGCCGTCTGAAGCATAAAACGCAGGTTTTTCTTTCTCCGGAAGGAGATCACTATCGTACACGGCTGACGCATACGCTGGAGGTTGCCCAGATTGCAAGGACAATCGCCCGCGCGCTGATGCTGAACGAGGATTTGACGGAAGCGATTGCTCTTGGTCATGATCTGGGGCATACCCCCTTTGGGCATGCCGGGGAACGCTCGCTCAATGAGCTGTATCCGGGCGGTTTTCGCCATTTTGAACAGAGTGTCCGTGTGGTAGAGAGATTGGAAAAGGGAGGCCGGGGTCTTAACCTCACCTGGGAGGTGAGAAACGGGATCCTTTGCCATACCAGAGGCACGCAGGCGGAAACGCTGGAAGGCCGCGTTGTGCGTCTGGCTGATCGGATTGCCTATCTCAACCATGATATCGAGGATGCAGAAAGAGCCGGTGTGCTCTGTGAGAACGATATTCCTTCTGACGTGCTTCGCATATTGGGGCCGACCAAGTCAAAACGGATTGACACGCTGGTGCTTTCAACGGTGAACCACAGCACCCAGCAGGAAATCCTTCTGGATCCGGAGGTACAGCAGGCGTTTGATCATCTTCATGACTTTATGTATGAATCAGTATATCGGAATCCCCGCGCAAAAAAGGAAGAAAAGAAGGTGCCGGGGCTGATAGAAACGCTGTACCGGTATTTATGCCGGTCCGACCATCTGCCGGAGGACATGCGGCTGATTGCGGAACAGGAAGGATATGAGCGCGCGGCCTGCGATTATATTGCGGGCATGACGGATCACTTTGCCGTGCAGCTGTTCAGCACCATCTTTATTCCCAAGTCGTGGAATATGAATTATATGCTATAAAAGGAGGGGCCGCATTGCCGTTTCCGGATTCCTTTATTCAGGAACTGAAATTCCGCAACAACATCGGGGATGTGGTGTCCTCCTATGTCAATTTGCGCCGCTCCGGCCGGAATATGGTGGGGCTTTGCCCTTTCCATGGAGAAAAAACGCCGTCGTTCAATGTTTATCCCGATAACGGGTCCTTCTATTGCTTTGGGTGCCATGCGGGCGGAGATGTAATTACTTTCGTGCGAAAAATAGAGCATCTGGATTATGTGGAGGCCATTCGCTTCCTGGCGGACCGTGCAGGGATGCAGGTGCCGGAAACGCAGGTGGACGACGGGATGGCCAGGCTTCGCATGCGGATTTTGGAAATCAATCGGGAAGCGGCGCGCTTCTTCCATTCTGTTTTAAATTCGCAGGAGGGCCAGCCGGGTATGGATTATCTGCGGGGGCGTGCGCTTACACAGAGAACCATCCGCCATTTTGGTTTGGGATATGCGCCGCCGGATCGGTTCGCACTGGTTAACCATCTTCGCCGGAAAGGTTTTTCCGGGGAGGAGGCGATTCAGGCCAATGTAGCGTTTCGAGGAAGGAACGGCGGCGCTGTGGACCGTTTTTCCAATCGTGTAATGTTCCCTATCATTGACCTGCGCGGCAATGTCATTGCCTTTGGCGGGCGTGTGTTGGGGGATGCCAAACCGAAATATCTCAACACCTCCGATACGCCGGCCTTCCATAAGAGCAGCGCTCTGTTTGCGCTGAACTTTGCCAAGGACGCGGGAGGCGATCAGCTGATTCTTGCGGAAGGCTACATGGATGTTATTTCGCTTCATCAGGCAGGCTTCCCCACAGCTGTGGCTACTTTGGGAACGGCGCTGACCGTCGATCAGGCTCGTTTGATGGCCCGCTACGCGAAAGAGATCGTACTTTGCTATGATGTGGATGCGGCCGGACAAAACGCAACGGCGCGGGCCATTCCCATGCTGCGGGAAGCGGGTCTGCTGGTAAAGGTCCTCACGGTTCCGAACGGAAAGGATCCGGATGAATATATTCGTTCCTACGGCGATCAGGGGTATGCCCGGTTTAAGAATCTCCTCGATACAACGGGAAATGATGTGGAGTACCGGTTGCAAAAGCTGCGGCAGGCCAATCCAATCGGAGAACCTGCGGGGCGTGTGGCGTATCTGACGGGAGCGGCGGAGATCCTTGCGGGATTGACAAACCGCATCGAGCAGGAAGTATACGCCGGACGTCTGGCGGAGGAGATGAGCGTGGATCGTTCCGCGATTCTTCGGCAGGTAGACAGCCTGATGAAGAAAAGACGCCGTGATGAAAAGAAAAGAGAGTTTCGTGAATATCAGCAGGAGACAGCGGGACTGCGCGATCGGGTAAACCCGGATAAAGCTTCCAACCTTCGCGCGGCGGCAGCGGAGGAGTCGCTGCTTTCAGCGATGCTGCGGTATCCGGAAACAGCAGACAAAATTGCGGACGTCGTTTCGGCGGACCTTTTTATTACGGCCTTTAACCGGCGCGTATACGCCGCTTTGAAGGCAAAGCTGGATGCGGGAGCAGAGCTTTCCCTTTCCGCCATATCCGGGGAGTTTTCGGAGGAAGAGCTTTCCTCTATTGCTCGTATGATGGCCAGATATCATGACGTTCCGGTTTCGGAACGTGGTGTGCAGGAATATATTCAGGTACTGAAAACAGAAAAAGCGGCTCTTAAGGCCCGGCAGACAGCGGAGGAAGAACAGCCGCAGGAGCTGCTGGGATATCTTGAGACGCTGCGGAAGCAGAAAAAATAGAAGCAGGGGGAAATTCGCTATGGGAGCGCCAGACAAAAAGACAGTGATCCGGGAATTGATTGAGCAGGGAAAAGCAAAAGGTCAGCTTTCCACCAACGAAATTCTGGATGCGATCGGTGAGCTCGACTTTGAACCGGAGCAGCTCGAAAAGTTTTATGATACGCTGGAAGCGCAGGGCGTGGAGATTGTCGAGAACAGCCTGGACGACACGCCGCTTGACGATATTGAGTTTCTGACGCAGGATGAAGATGGAGAAGATCTCGAAAATGCCCTGAACACGGACGGAATTGCGATTGATGATCCGGTGAAGGTCTATCTGAAGGAGATTGGCCGTGTTCCGCTGCTGACGCCGGAAGAGGAGATTGATCTGGCCATCCGCATTTCCAGTGGGGATGAGGCGGCTAAAAAGCGGCTTTCGGAAGCAAACCTCCGTCTGGTGGTCAGCATTGCCAAACGGTATCTGGGTCGTGGAATGCAGTTCCTGGATTTGATTCAGGAGGGAAATCTGGGCCTTATCAAAGCGGTGGAGAAGTTTGACTATACAAAGGGCTTCAAATTTTCCACCTATGCCACTTGGTGGATCCGGCAGGCAATCACCCGCGCCATCGCGGATCAGGCCAGAACCATCCGTATCCCGGTGCATATGGTGGAAACCATCAATAAAGTGAAAAAAGTTTCCAGCCAGCTTCTGCACACCAACGGCCATGAGCCGACGGCGGATGAGATTTCGGATGAGCTGGACATGCCTGTGGATAAGGTGCGGGAGATTATGCGTGTTGCGCAGGAACCCGTTTCGCTGGAAACGCCGATCGGCGAGGAAGAAGACAGCCATCTTGGCGATTTTATTCCGGATGACGACGCGCCCGCTCCGCAGGATGCTGCCTCACACACTTTGCTGAAGGAACAGCTTTCCGATGTGCTGGATACGCTGACTCCGCGTGAAGAAAAGGTGCTCCGACTGCGGTTTGGTCTGGAGGACGGCCGTTCCAGAACGCTGGAAGAGGTGGGCAAGGAGTTCAATGTGACCCGGGAAAGAATCCGTCAGATTGAAGCAAAAGCGCTGCGCAAGCTTCGCCATCCCAGCAGAAGCAAAAAACTGAAAGATTTCCTTGATTAACATCCACGAGAAAGGGGGAGATGCTGTGCACATGACGCTGGAGGCCGACTACGCCGTGCGGATTGTCGGATGCTTGACGCAGGCGGCCAGGCGCTGTGACGCCGCATACCTGGCGGAACAGACGCAGGTGCCGCTTCGCTTTTCTCTCAAAATTCTTCGTAAACTGGTACAGGATGGCCTGGTGGTTTCCTATAAAGGGGCCCGCGGAGGATATTGTTTGGCGCGCCCTGCGTCGGAAATTACCCTGAGGCAGGTTCTGGAGGCGGTGGAAGGGCCGTATGTTCTCAGCCGCTGCCAGAGGGATGAGGGCTGCTGCCCACAGATGCATTCCTGCCGGTTTTCTGCGATTTACGCAGAGATTTCCGAGCTTGTCCGTGAGAAACTGGATGCCCATACTTTTGCCGAACTTTGTTCCTGCGGTACCGATCAGCAGAAGTGTGACAGCTCTACATAACGAAGATCAAAAAAGGGAACCGTTCCTTCGGTTCCCTTTTCCCATTGAATTTTATTTTAAACAACCAGTTCCTGTTTTGGAAATTGTGAAAAGACTTCAAAAGTCGGGTGACAATACAAGGAATTTCCTGTCAAATTTCAGGGGGAGATTTCCTTGACAAATTTGGAATATTGTTATACAATTATATACTGCATCATCATGGACAGATATACGCTAAATTCTCTTATCCATCATATCACAACTCCAGAGAAAAGGCAAGAGCTTCTGTAATCTGCTCGGAAAGCCATGAAGATGCGAGAGAAATTTTGTGCTTTTTTCATGCCGCAGCGGTAAATATATGAATGGAGTGATTGAGCCAATGGTGAATGTCAAACCGGTGCAGGTCGGCAAGAACACCCGCATGAGCTTTGCCAGAATTGACGAAGTCCTGGGAATGCCGAATCTGATCGAGGTGCAGAAGAATTCCTATGCCTGGTTTCTTGACAAGGGCCTTAAGGAAGTCTTCAAGGATGTCTCCGGTATCACAGACTACACAGGCAATCTCGTGCTCGACTTTGTCGACTATAAGCTTGACGTCGACAAACCGAACTACAGTGTAGAGGAATGCAAGGAACGCGACGCCACCTATGCCGCCGCCCTTCGCGTGACAGCCAGACTGCTCAATAAGGAAAGCGGTGAGATCAAGGAGTCCGAAGTGTTCATGGGCGATTTCCCGCTCATGACGGAAAGCGGTACCTTTGTGATTAACGGCGCGGAGCGCGTCATTGTTTCCCAGCTCGTTCGTTCCCCCGGCGTGTACTATAAAATGGATTACGACAAGACAGGCAAGGAGCTGTTCAGCTCCACCGTGATTCCGAACCGCGGTGCCTGGCTTGAATATGAAAACGATGCGAACGATGTTTTCTATGTTCGTATTGACAAAAACCGCAAAATCCCTGTAACGGTGTTTATCCGTGCCCTGGGACTTGGCTCGGACTCCGAGATCTATGAGTATTTCGGAGAGGACGATCGTATTCGCGCCACCATCGAAAAGGATCCCTGCAAGACGACAGAGGAAGCCCTTTTTGAGGTGTACCGCAAGCTGCGTCCGAGTGAGCCTCCGACCATCGAGAGCGCGCAGGCGCACATCAATGGTCTGTTCTTTGACGCCCGCCGGTATGATCTTTCCCGTGTGGGACGTTACAAGTACAACAAAAAGCTGAATCTGGCGGGCCGTATCGTCGGCCAGCGTCTTGCCCAGCCGATTGTCAACCCGCTGACCGGCGAGCTGATGGCGGAGGCGGGGGAGATGGTATCCCACGCGACAGCCGAGGCCATTGACAACGCGGGCGTTACCGTTGCGTTTGTCACGGTGGGTGAGCGTGAGGTAAAGGTGATTTCCAACGGCATGGTGGAAATCAACAACTTCCTGTCCTTTGACGCGCACAAGGAGTGCGGCGTGAACGAGCGTGTGCGTTTCAGCGTCCTCGCGGAGATTTTGGAATCCTGCTCCAGCGACAGCGAACTGAAGGAAGCCATTGTTTCCCGTATGGACGAGCTTGTTCCCAAGCACATTATCATTGATGATATTTTCTCCTCGATCAACTACATGAATTGCCTTGCGGTTGGTCTTGGCAATCTGGATGATATCGACCACTTGGGCAACCGCCGCATTCGTTCCGTGGGTGAGCTGCTGCAGAACCAGTTCCGCATCGGTTTCTCCCGTCTGGAGCGCGTGATCCGTGAGCGCATGACTCTCCAGGCGCAGGATCTGGACGTGTTGACTCCGCATTCGCTGATTAACATCCGTCCTGTTGTCGCGGCGATCAAGGAGTTCTTTGGCTCCTCTCCGCTGTCTCAGTTCATGGACCAGACCAACCCGCTTGCCGAGCTGACGCATAAACGCCGTCTGTCCGCACTGGGCCCCGGCGGTCTGTCCCGTGACCGCGCCGGATTCGAGGTGCGTGACGTTCACTACAGCCATTATGGACGTATGTGCCCGATTGAGACCCCTGAAGGTCCGAACATCGGTCTGATTTCCTATTTGGCAACCTTCGCGCGCATCAACGAATATGGTTTTGTGGAAGCGCCGTTCCGCCGTGTGGATCATGAGACGGGAATCGTAACCCGTGAGGTCGTTTATATGACGGCTGACATGGAGGACGAATACATCGTTGCACAGGCGAACGAACCGCTTGATGAGCAGGGTCGTTTTATGCATGCCAAGGTCAACGCCCGTCACCGCGACGGTTTTGTTGAAGTGGAACGCGAAAAGGCCGATTTCATGGACGTTTCTCCGCGAATGGTCGTTTCCGTTGCAACGGCGATGATTCCCTTCCTTGAGAATGACGACGCAAACCGCGCACTGATGGGTTCGAACATGCAGCGGCAGGCTGTGCCGCTGCTTCGCACCGAGTCCCCGATCGTTGGTACCGGTATGGAGTACAAAGCCGGTGTTGACTCCGGTGTCTGCGTTATCGCAAAGCATGCCGGTGTGGTTCGCAGTGTCAGTGCTGATGAGGTCCGTGTAACCCGCGAAAACGGCGAAACGGATGTATACCATATTACAAAGTTTATGCGTTCCAACCAGGGAACCTGTATCAATCAGATCCCGGTTGTGGATGTAAACCAGAAAATTCAGGCCGGTGATGTGATCGCCGACGGTCCCGCCACGAAGGACGGCGAGATCAGCTTGGGTAAAAACGCTCTGATCGGCTTCATGACCTGGGAAGGCTACAACTACGAGGACGCCGTTCTCATCAGTGAGAAGATTGTCCGCGATGATGTGTACACCTCCATTCATATCGAGGAATATGAACTAGAGGCCAGAGATACCAAGCTTGGGCCGGAGGAAATTACCCGTGATATCCCGAATGTCAACGAGGATCTGCTGCGTGATCTTGACGAGGAGGGTATCATCCGCGTCGGTGCGGAGGTTCGTACCGGTGATATTTTGGTCGGTAAGGTAACGCCGAAGGGAGAGACAGAGCTGACAGCGGAAGAGCGTCTGTTGCGTGCGATCTTTGGCGAGAAAGCCCGCGAGGTGCGCGATACTTCTCTCCGCGTTCCCCATGGTGAATATGGCATTGTCGTGGATGTCAAAGTATTCACCCGCGAAAACAGCAACAATGAGCTGAGCCCTGGCGTAAACAAGGTGGTTCGCTGCTATATTGCCCAGAAGAGAAAGATCTCCGTGGGCGACAAGATGGCAGGCCGTCACGGCAACAAGGGTGTTGTGTCCCGTATTCTTCCTGTGGAGGATATGCCGTTCCTGCCGGACGGTACTCCGCTTGATATCGTGCTGAATCCTCTGGGCGTGCCGTCCCGTATGAACATCGGACAGGTGCTGGAGGTACATCTCGGTATGGCCGCCAAGGCGCTTGGCTGGAAGGTCATGACGCCGGTCTTTGACGGTGCTCACGAGGAAGATATCCGTGAGTGCTTCCGCATGGCGGGAATGTCCGAGGATGGCAAGATTACGCTGAAGGATGGCCGCACCGGCGAGTATTTTGATAATCCTGTTACGGTTGGCTACATGTATTACCTCAAACTTCACCATCTGGTTGACGATAAGATTCATGCCCGTTCCACCGGCCCGTATAGCCTTGTTACGCAGCAGCCGCTCGGCGGTAAAGCCCAGTTTGGCGGCCAGCGCTTCGGTGAGATGGAGGTTTGGGCTCTGGAGGCGTATGGCGCAGCCTATACGCTCCAGGAAATCCTGACTGTCAAGTCTGACGATGTGGTCGGACGTGTTAAGACGTATGAGGCGATTGTCAAGGGTCAGAACATTCCGAAGCCTGGTGTGCCGGAATCCTTTAAGGTTCTGATCAAGGAACTGCAGTCTCTTGGCCTTGACGTGAAGGTGCTGGACAAGAACAACGAAGAAATCGATCTCAAGCAGAATTTCGACGACGACGACGATATCGGATTTACTCCCTCCGATGATCTGTTCAATGAGCAGAACGTTGCGGACGATATGGATGGATACACCGTCGACGAGGGTGAAGAGGATGACTACACCAGCGACGACAATGACGATATGTTCGGCGAGGGCGGTCTCGACGAAGAGGATCCCTTTGATTTGGGCGACGATGGCGACGAATTTTAAGAGGGAGGAACAAGGATGGAATTTAACGTTTTTGAATCGATCAAGATAGGGCTGGCTTCTCCGGAAAAGATCCGTGAATGGTCGCACGGTGAGGTGAAGAAGCCGGAAACCATCAATTACCGCACCCTCAAGCCGGAGCGCGATGGCCTGTTCTGTGAGCGTATTTTCGGGCCTCAGAAGGACTGGGAGTGCCATTGCGGCAAATACAGGCGGATTCGCTATAAGGGAAAGATCTGCGATCGCTGCGGCGTTGAGGTAACCCGCGCAAAGGTTCGCCGTGAGCGCATGGGCCATATTGAACTGGCCGCGCCGGTTTCCCACATCTGGTATTTCAAGGGGATTCCGTCCCGCATCGGCCTGATGCTGGACATTTCTCCTCGTATGCTGGAAAAGGTTCTGTATTTTGCGATGTATATCGTGACCGATCCCGGCACGACCCGCGAACTGCAGAAGAAGCAGATTCTCACGGAAAAAGAGTACCGCGATCTGCGTGAGAAGTATGAGGACGATTTTGACGCCGCAATGGGCGCAGAGGCGATTAAGAAGCTTCTGGAGGAAATCGATCTGGAGCAGCTTTCCGCCGATCTGAAAGCGGAACTGCACAATTCTTCCGGTCAGAAGCGTGTGCGTATTCTCAAGCGTCTCGAGGTGGTTGAATCCTTCCGTCTTTCCGGCAACCGTCCGGAGTGGATGATTCTTGATGTGGTGCCGGTGATTCCGCCGGATATCCGCCCGATGGTGCAGCTGGACGGCGGCCGTTTTGCCACCTCCGACCTCAACGATCTGTACCGCCGTGTGATCAACCGCAACAACCGTCTGAAAAGATTGCTGGAGCTTGGCGCCCCGGATATCATTGTGCGCAATGAGAAGCGTATGCTCCAGGAGGCGGTCGACGCTCTGATCGACAATGGCCGCCGCGGCCGTCCTGTCACGGGGCCGAATAACCGTCCGCTCAAATCTCTCTCTGATATGCTCAAAGGCAAGCAGGGACGTTTCCGTCAGAACCTGCTCGGAAAGCGCGTGGACTATTCGGGCCGTTCCGTTATCGTGGTTGGGCCTGAGCTCCAGATGTATCAGTGCGGTCTGCCGAAGGAAATGGCTCTCGAGCTGTTCAAGCCGTTTGTTATGAAGCGTCTGGTGGAAACCGGTGTGGCCGGCAACATCAAGGCTGCCAGAAAGGCTGTGGAACGCACAAAGCCTGAGGTTTGGGACGCGCTGGAAATTGTGATTAAGAATCATCCCGTTTTGCTGAACCGTGCGCCGACGCTGCACCGTCTGGGTATTCAGGCGTTTGAGCCTGTTCTGGTGGAGGGACGCGCTTTGAAGCTCCATCCGCTGGCCTGTACGGCGTACAACGCCGACTTTGACGGCGACCAGATGGCAGTTCATGTGCCGCTTTCCGCAGAAGCACAGGCGGAAGCCCGCTTCCTGATGCTTGCGGCCGGAAACCTGCTCAAACCCTCCGACGGACGTCCGGTTACGGTTCCGACGCAGGACATGGTGCTCGGTTCCTACTATCTGACGCTTGACAAGGACGGCGAACCCGGTGAGGGCAAGGTGTTCCGCAACTTCGACGAGGCTATCATGGCGTATGACGCCAAGGTAATTGGCCTGCATGCGAAGATCAAGGTGCGCCGCAAGGCGATTGTCGACGGCCAGGAGGTATACGGCCTGATCGATACCACTGTGGGCCGGATGATCTTTAACCGTCCGATTCCGCAGGACCTTGGTTTTGTGGATCGTTCTCTGCCGGAGAACCGCTTCAAGCTGGAAATTGATTTCCTGGTTGGAAAGAAGCAGCTTGGCAAGATCATTGATAAGTGCATCAAGATTCATGGAACGGCGGAAACGGCTGACGTTCTCGATGCCGTCAAGGCGCAGGGCTACAAGTATTCGACCAGAAGTGCTATTACGGTTGCGGTTTGCGACGCGACGATTCCGCAGGAGAAGAAGGAACTCATCGCGAAGGCAGAAAAGAAAATCGATCAGATTACCGACCTCTTCAAGAATGGTCTGCTTTCCGAGGGAGAGCGTAAGGATGCTGTGCTCAAAACGTGGGAAAAGACCACGAACGACGTTACCGACGCTCTGCAGAAGGGTCTCGATCGCTACAACCCGATCTTCATGATGGCGGATTCCGGCGCTCGTGGTTCCATGAGCCAGATTCGTCAGCTTGCCGGTATGCGTGGTCTGATTGCTAACACCTCCGGTACGGTTATCGAAATTCCGATTCGTGCCAACTACCGTGAAGGCCTGAACATTTTGGAATACTTCATTTCCTCCCGTGGCGCCAGAAAGGGCTTGGCGGATACGGCTCTGCGTACCGCAGACTCCGGTTATCTGACCCGCCGTCTGGTAGACGTTTCTCAGGATGTTATCATTCGTGAGGATGACTGCGGCGCTGAGGATGGTCTGGAGATTTTCGACATCTGCGAAGGCAAGGAAGCCATTGAGACCATGCACGAGCGTCTGATTGGCCGTTATCTTGTGGAGGACTTCGTGGACGAAGCCACCGGAGAAATTCTGGTGTCCAAGGATAAGATGATGGATGACAATGATGCGGATATCATTGTTGGCCGCGGCGTCAAGCGCATCAAGATCCGTTCCATCCTGAACTGCCGTGCCCGCCATGGCGTCTGCAAGAAGTGCTATGGCGCGAACCTTGCGAACGGCCATCCGGTTACAGTCGGCGAGGCAGTTGGTATTATTGCCGCTCAGTCGATCGGTGAGCCTGGTACGCAGCTGACGATGAGAACCTTCCACACCGGCGGTGTTGCCAGTGCGGAGGATATCACACAGGGTCTGCCTCGTGTTGAAGAGTTGTTTGAAGGCCGTAAGCCGAAGCATCTCGCCATTATCAGTGAGATCTCCGGTCGTGTGACCTTTGAGGAGATCAAGAAAAATCGTCATGTGGTGGTGACGGATTCCGAGACGGGGGACAGCCGTTCGTATCTGATCCCGTTCGGTTCCCGTCTGATCGTTTCCGAGGGCGACGATATCAAAGCCGGTACCCGAATTACGGAAGGCTCCGTGAATCCGCACGATGTTCTCGCAATCAGCGGAACGCAGGCGGTTCAGGATTACCTGATTCAGGAAGTGCAGAAGGTTTACCGGATGCAGGGCGTTGATATCAACGACAAGCATATCGAGGTTATTGTCCGCCAGATGATGAAGAAGGTTCGTGTGGATGAAGGCGGCGACACGCCGCTGCTCCCGAGCAGTCTGGTGGAGAAGAGCGAGCTGGAAGCGGAGAATCAGAAGATTCGTGAGCGTATTGCGGCTGGTGAGGTCGATCTGAAGGAAGCTACCTTCACTCCTGTCCTGCTGGGTATCACGAAAGCGTCTCTTGCTACGGACTCCTTCCTGTCGGCTGCTTCCTTCCAGGAGACCACCCGTGTACTGACGGATGCGGCGATTAAGGGTAAGGTCGATCCGCTTCTGGGCCTCAAGGAGAACGTAATTATTGGTAAACTTGTACCAGCCGGAACCGGAATGAAGTGCTATAGTGACGTAGATATAGAACCTACAGAGAAAGACTTGACAAACGAGGCTGTCTGACAGTATAATTAGAAACCGTGGTGCGCACACTGTCCTTATGTGGGGCAGTGTGTTGCGCTGTGTCAAAATGGTGTCATGCGCGTCAGCGCATCACATAAATTTTATTACTCGATGTGAGGAGGTGTCGTATGCCAACATTCAACCAGTTAGTCCATACTGGCCGTGAGGTCGTCGAGAAGAAGGCAAAGGCTCCCGCTCTGCTCAAGGGATGGAACTCCAAGAAGCGCGTTGCGATCGATCAGGATTCTCCCCAAAAGCGCGGCGTCTGCACCGCAGTGAAGACCGCTACCCCGAAGAAGCCGAACTCTGCTCTGAGAAAGATTGCAAGAGTCCGTCTGTCCAATGGGCAGGAGGTTACCGCTTATATTCCCGGCGTGGGCCACAACCTGCAGGAGCACAGCGTCGTCATGATTCGTGGCGGCCGTGTTAAGGACCTCCCTGGCGTTCGTTATCACATTATCCGTGGTACGCTGGATGCTCAGGGCGTTGCCAAGCGTATGCAGGCTCGTTCCAAGTATGGCGCGAAGCGTCCGAAGGCCGGTGCAGCCAAGAAGTAATTCTTGCACCAACCAGAATTTGACAGAAACCTACGGCTGAAACACAGATGTGTGGATCAGTGGCGTTTGATATAGAATCACGCCTCTGAGGCCAACGGGAGTTTGTCGCTTTCGAGTACCTGTGATATCATTCTTGTGAAGGAGGGAAGTAAAGTGCCAAGAAGAGGCAATGTTGCAAAACGTGATGTTTTGCCCGATCCGCTTTATAATTCCAAGCGCGTGACCCGTCTGATCAACAACATCATGTACGACGGCAAGAAGGGCGTCGCCCAGAAGATCGTATACGGTGCTTTTGATATTATCAGTGAAAAGACGGGAAAGAATCCCCTCGAGGTTTTTGAACAGGCGATGGAGAACGTCATGCCTTCTCTGGAGGTTAAGGCTCGCCGTGTCGGCGGTGCCACCTATCAGGTCCCGATGGAGGTTCGCCCGGAGCGCCGGGAGACGCTGGGCCTGCGCTGGATCACCACATATTCCAGAGTTCGTTCTGAAAAGACCATGAAGGAGAGACTTGCCGGTGAAATCCTGGATGCTGTAAACGGTGCCGGTGGAGCTGCCAAGAAGCGTGACGATACACACAAGATGGCAGAGGCCAACAAGGCTTTCGCACATTACCGCTGGTAATGTTCATTTAGAACCGTTTCAGACAGAAGGAGGAAACTATGCCAAGGCAGGTATCACTTGAAATGACCCGCAATATCGGCATCATGGCGCATATTGATGCCGGAAAGACTACGACGACAGAGCGTATTCTTTATTATACGGGCGTCAATCATAAGATCGGCGAGACGCACGATGGCGCTGCTACGATGGACTGGATGGCGCAGGAGCAGGAGAGAGGTATTACCATTACCTCCGCTGCAACGACCTGCTTCTGGAAGGATCATCGTATCAACATCATCGACACTCCCGGCCACGTTGACTTTACGGTAGAGGTGGAGCGCTCCCTGCGTGTGCTCGACGGCTCCGTAACAGTTTTCTGCGCCAAGGGCGGCGTTGAGCCTCAGTCCGAGACCGTGTGGCGTCAGGCAGAAGAGTATGGCGTACCGCGTATGGCGTACATCAATAAGATGGACATCATGGGCGCCGACTTCTACCATGTTGTGCAGATGATGAAGGATCGCCTGCACTGCAACGCTGTTCCGATTCAGCTCCCCATTGGAAGCGAGGATACTTTCCGTGGTATCATCGATCTGGTGGAAATGAAAGCGGATGTCTACTATGACGACATGGGCAAGGACATGCGTGTAGAGGAGATCCCGGAGGACATGAAGGAGAAGGCGGAGGAATATCACACCGCGCTTCTCGAGGCCGTTGCCGAGCAGGATGACGCTCTGATGGAGAAGTACCTGGGCGGCGAGGAGATCACCAAGGAGGAGATTATCTCCACCATCCGCAAGGCGACCATTGGCAACAAGATGGTTCCGGTTGTCTGCGGCACCTCTTACCGCAACAAGGGCGTGCAGAAGCTGCTTGACGCTATCATCGCTTTCATGCCCGCTCCGACCGATATTCCCGCCATCAAGGGTACCAATCCTGAGACGGGGGAGGAAGAGGATCGTCATGCTTCCGATTCCGAGCCGTTCTCCGCTTTGGCATTCAAGATTGCGGCGGATCCCTTTGTCGGAAAGCTGTGCTATTTCCGTGTGTATTCCGGTACGCTGAGCGCTGGTGCCACGGTTTATAACTCCACGAAGGATACCAACGAGCGTATCGGTCGTATTCTGCAGATGCACGCAAACCATCGCCAGGATCTGGAGATTGTGTATGCGGGTGATATTGCCGCTGCGATCGGTGTGAAGAACACCACCACCGGCGATACTTTCTGCGATGAAAAGCATCCGATCATTCTCGAGTCCATGGAGTTCCCGGAGCCTGTTATCCGTGTCGCCATCGAGCCTAAGACGAAGGCTGGCCAGGAGAAGATGGGTATTGCTCTTGCCAAGCTGGCTGAGGAAGACCCGACCTTCAAGGCCTATACGGATCAGGAAACCGGACAGACCATTATCGCCGGTATGGGCGAGCTGCATCTGGAAATTATCGTCGATCGTCTGCTGCGTGAATTCAAGGTGGAAGCGAACGTCGGTAAGCCCCAGGTTGCTTATAAGGAAACCATCCGTAAGATGGCTGACGTCGATACCAAGTATGCCAGACAGTCCGGTGGTAAAGGCCAGTACGGTCACGTTAAGATTAAGATCGAGCCCAACCCCGAGAAGGGCTACGAGTTTGTCAACGCTGTTGTCGGCGGCGCAATTCCGAAGGAATACATTCCTGCGGTTGATCAGGGTATTCAGGGAGCGATGCTCTCCGGTGTCCTGGCCGGCTACAACGTAGTGGACGTAAAGGTTACGCTGTACGATGGTTCCTATCATGAGGTTGACTCCTCTGAAATGGCGTTTAAGATTGCTGGCTCCATGGCCTTCAAGGAGGCTGCCCGCAAGGCGGATCCGGTTATCCTCGAGCCCATTATGAAGGTTGTCGTTACAGTTCCGGAGGAATATATGGGCGACGTTATTGGCGACCTGAACTCCCGCCGCGGCCTCATCTCCGGTATGGAGGCTGTTTCCGGTGCTCAGCAGATTAATGCGATGGTTCCGCTGTCTGAGATGTTCGGTTATGCGACCGACATGCGCTCCAAGACGCAGGGCCGTGGCCAGTACACGATGGAGCCCGATCACTATGCCGAGGTTCCGAAGTTTGTGTCTGACAACATTATTTCCGAGCGCGGAAAGAAGAGCGAATAACTTCCAAAATAATGCGCGAAACTGCTTGATTTTTACGCATCTTTTTGCTAAAATGAAAAGACAGTTCAAGCTGCATTTCATTAAGGTTGTACCATAAAAAGGAGGAAAATCCAATGGCTAAGGAAAAGTTTGACAGATCCCTTCCCCACGTAAACATTGGTACCATTGGTCACGTTGACCATGGCAAGACCACTTTGACCGCTGCTATCACGAAGGTGCTGGCTCTGGAGGGCGAGGCCGAGTTTACGGACTATGCCAACATTGATAAGGCTCCTGAGGAGAGAGAGCGCGGCATTACCATCAACACCGCTCACGTTGAGTATCACACCAAGACCCGCCACTATGCCCACGTTGACTGCCCCGGCCATGCTGACTATGTTAAGAACATGATCACCGGTGCTGCTCAGATGGACGGCGCTATCCTGGTTGTTTCCGCAGCTGACGGCCCGATGCCCCAGACCCGTGAGCACATCCTGCTCGCCCGTCAGGTTGGCGTGCCGTACATTGTTGTGTTCATGAACAAGGTTGATCAGGTTGACGATCCTGAGCTGCTCGACCTCGTCGAGATGGAGATCCGCGATCTGCTCACCGAGTATGAGTTCCCGGGCGATGACACCCCGATCATTCGTGGTTCCGGCCTGAAGGTCCTGGAGTCCAACTCCACGGATCCGAATGCTCCCGAGTATGCTTGCATCCATGAGCTCATGGATGCTGTTGACAGCTATATCCCGACCCCGGAGCGTAAGTCCGACCTGCCCTTCCTGATGCCTGTTGAGGATGTCTTCACGATCACGGGCCGCGGCACTGTTGCTACCGGCCGTGTGGAGCGTGGTATGGCTAAGGTTGGCGAGGAAGTCGAGATCATCGGCCTCACCGACGAGCGCAAGAAGTCTGTTATCACCGGTCTGGAGATGTTCCGCAAGACGCTGGACTTTGCTGAGGCTGGCGACAACGTGGGCGTTCTGCTTCGTGGTATTCAGAGAAACGAGATCGAGCGCGGTCAGGTTCTCTGCAAGCCCGGCACCATTCATCCGCACACCAAGTTCCGCGGCCAGGTTTACGTTCTGACCAAGGAAGAAGGCGGCCGTCATACGCCGTTCTTCAACAACTATCGTCCCCAGTTCTATTTCAGAACGACCGACGTGACCGGCGTTATCTCTCTGCCCGAGGGCACTGAGATGTGCATGCCTGGCGATAACGTCGAGATGGACGTCGAGCTGATTACCCCCATCGCTATCGAGGAGGGCCTCCGCTTCGCTATCCGTGAAGGCGGCCGTACCGTCGGTTCCGGTGTTGTTATCGGCATCAACGAGTAATTTCGTTTTTCTGGGCCTCGTCCGAAAGGGCGGGGCCTTTTCTTTTTTACTTTATGGAGGCGCGCCATGATGAACAAATTGATCCATCCTACAAAAGCCTTGCCTGTTTTGGCTATGACTGCCGGAGTCCTTGCTGTTTATCCGCGTCTTGTGTGCCGTCGGTATCGCATTTTATCAAGACGAATACATACGCCTTTTCGGTTGGCGGTTTTGTCTGATTTGCATGCTTCCTGGTATGGTGCGGGGCAAACCGAATTGCTGCGCAGATTGGTAAAAGAACAGCCGGATGGTGTTCTTCTTGCGGGGGACATGGGGCCGGACTGGAGGCCGGCCGACAATCTGCGGGAGCTTCTTACCTCTTTATCAAACCGGTATCCGATCTTTTATGTAAGCGGAAATCATGAGATTCGATCCGGCCGCAGTAGATCCGTCAAAACCTTAATGTTGGAATTTGGTGTTTCTGTGCTGGAGGGAAACACTAGAATTCTAAGAAAAGGCATGGATCGAATTCAAATTTGCGGTGTTGATGATCCAGAGGTAGATTTCTTTTTTTCAGGGCCCTCCTGGATGCAGCAGCTTCATAGCTGCTCTGACGCTCGGGAAGAGGAAATTTTCAGTGTTTTGTTGAGTCACCGACCGGAACTTTTTTCATTTTATGCAAAAGAAAATTTTGATTTGGTCGTTTGTGGTCATGCGCATGGCGGCCAAGTTAGAATTCCTGGTTTGCTCAACGGTCTTTACGCACCTAATCAAGGCTTTTTCCCCAGTCATGCGGGAGGGTTTTACCGCAAAGGGAATACCGCTATGATAGTGAGCAGAGGGTTGGCAAAAAACTGCATTCCTCGTATCTGCAATCCGCCGGAATTTCTTGTGATTGATATTCTTCCCGCGCCAGAGAGGATGTTTCTAGCGCAAAGGACTGGAGAAGCAGAGGATAGCTTGCTGTAAAGGAAAGATTCTTTTTTCCATATAAAGACGGGAGAATAGAGAATTGACAATCTGGCGGTTGACAATGGACGGGGAAAACTGTTATTATAAATAATAATGCTCATTGCTGGATCACGATAAAAGCGGCCCGCTTGAGCTGGGTCAAATTCAAAACGGAATTGAGAGGAACCCGCCCATGATACGCAGTATGACTGGCTTTGGAAGATGTGAAAAAGTGACGTCTTCTCATGCCATTATTGTAGAAATCAAATCCGTTAACCATCGGTACTTTGAATTTACTTCGCGTGTACCGCGCGGATATGGTTTTTTGGAGGAAAAACTGAAATCTTATCTGCAAACAAAGGTATCGCGCGGAAAAGTGGATGTCTATGTTTCCTATGAGACTTTGGAAACGGGGGACGTTCAGGTTCAGGTAAATCACGATTTGGCAGCAGGCTATGCGGCAGCCCTTCATGAACTTTCCAGACGTTATGGCGTGAAAGAGGATCTTTCAGCCACATCTTTGTCCCGCTATCCGGATGTGCTGACCGTTCGCCGTTCACCTGAGGATGAAGGAAGAGTTTGGGAGGCTGTGCGCGTTGTTCTGGACGAAGCTCTTGTCTCATTCTTGGCAATGCGTGAAGCAGAGGGGGCAAGACTCAGAGAGGATGTCTTGCAGCGTGCGCAGACTATTCTGAAGCTGGTTTCCAATATTGAGGAACGCTCTCCCCAGACAGTGGAGGAGTACAGAAAGAAGCTTGAGGCTCGTCTCCGCGAAATGCTGGCCGATGTCAAAATTGATGAACAGAGAATTCTGACGGAAGCGGCGGTATTTGCCGACAAGGTAGCTGTGGCGGAAGAAACTGTTCGCCTGCGCAGCCACTTTGCACAGCTTTCTTCCATGCTGGACAGTGGGGAAGCCATTGGCAGAAAATTGGATTTCCTTGTGCAGGAAATGAACCGCGAAGCCAATACAATTGGTTCGAAAGCTTCCGATTCTGCCATTGCCTATATGGTCGTGGATATTAAGGCGGAGATAGAAAAGATCCGGGAACAAATCCAAAATATCGAATGATCCGGGAAACCGGTTACTGAGATTTTCCTGACAGGAAGAAAGGTATGAAGTGTAATGAAGCTGATCAACATCGGGTTTGGAAACATGGTTTCGGCAAACCGGCTGGTGGCGATTGTCAGCCCGGAGTCTGCTCCAATTAAAAGAATTATTCAGGATGCAAAAGAGAGAGGAACGCTGATTGACGCAACCTATGGCCGGCGTACCCGAGCGGTGATAGTGACTGACAGCGATCATGTAATTTTGTCTGCGGTTCAGCCGGAGACTGTAGCGAACCGTTTGAACGATCGGGATGATGATTTGACCGAGGAGGAGTTGGAAGAGGATGAGCGCTGAGGGATTGCTGGTGGTGTTTTCCGGCCCTTCGGGAGCGGGAAAGGATACTGTGCTAAAACGGTTAATGGAAAAGGAGCCGGGAATTCGTCTTTCCGTCTCTGCTACGACCCGTGCTCCGCGTGAAGGAGAGATAAATGGGAAGGATTACCATTTTATTTCACGGGATCGTTTCGATGCTCTGGTGGCAGAGGATAAAATGCTGGAGTATGCGGAATATTGCGGAAATTGCTACGGCACTCCCAGCGAACCCATTGAAAAATGGCAGGCTGAGGGCTGCGATGTAATCCTTGAAATCGAAGTGCAGGGAGGAGCACAGATCAAGAAGAAGTGCCCGGATTGTATTTCGATTTTTGTACTGCCCCCGTCTTTGGAGGTTTTGGAAAACCGTCTTCGCCGCCGGGGAACGGAGAGCGAGGATGTGATTTGCAAGCGTCTTGCCGCCGCCAAAGCAGAGATTGCACAAGCGCTGCATTACGACTACATTTTGGTGAATGATGATTTGGAGCCTGCTGTGGATCAGATGGCGGGGATTCTTCGCGCTGAGAAGCAAAAAGCTGTGAGAAATAAAGAATTTATTGAGAGGATGCTGTGAGACTATGCTGAAACCTTCTGCTGATTTGATTATCGATCCGAAGCAAAGCAGATATTCCCTGGTGGTTGGTGTTGCGAAACGTGCCCGCCAGATTGTGGAGGAAGCAGAGAAAAACGGGCAGATTTTGATTGAAAAGCCGGTGGATCTGGCTGTCCATGACTTTATGGATGAAAAGTATCGGCTTGTGGAATGTCCTATTGAGAATGACGACGAACCGGAAGAGAATGACAATCCGGTGGAGGAAGCAGCGGAGGAACAGGAACTTCCGACAGAGAATGAGCAGGAATAAAGGGCGTTTATGAGAAAGGCCGCCAGAGTGGCCGTCGAAAAAACGGCTTACCATTTTGATCGGGAATTTGATTACTGCATCCCCGACGGGCTGCTGGAAACTGCGGTTCCCGGCTGCCGCGTTCTTGTTCCTTTTGGAAATGCAAATGCACGACGTCTTGGGATCATTTTGGATCTGGTGGATGTAGAAGAAAACAAAGAGCTCAAAGCAATTGCAGCGGTGCTTGATCAGGCACCGCTGCTTTCAGATGAAGGAATTCGTCTTCTGTTTTGGCTCAAGCAGCGCTATTTCTGTACACTTTTCGATGCGGTTCGTCTGCTTTTGCCGGCCGGTATGCATCTTCGTTTGCATACCGGATACCGATGCCATCCGCAGAAAGAGCACTCCTCTGTTGAACAAGAGGAGCAGGTGATGAAAATTCTCCGCAGCGCGGAGATGCCGCTTCGCCCGGAACAGCTTTCCCGAAAGCTTCCCTGGCTTTCCAAAGCGCCTCAGTTTTTGGAGGGGATGGAACAAAAGGGTCTGATTGTCCGCACAGAAATTCCTCTGCGTCAAATTGGGGATGCGACACAAAAAATGGTTCGCCTGACCGGCCGTGAACTTCCCCAAAAGCTGACGCCGAAGCAGCAGGCGGTGCTCAGCCTTCTGGAGGAAGGGAAACAAGTTTCCCTGAAGGAACTCTGCTATTTTACCGGAGTTACGCCTGCAGTCGTCCAAACGCTGGCAAAAAGAGGAGTCATAGAGCTGTTTGATCAGGAGGTATTTCGGAACCCCTATGCGGACGGCTGTTCAGCGCCAGTATCACGTTCCTTCACTTTGTCGGAGGAGCAGGAACGTGCGTTTCACGAGCTTTTGTCCCGATACCGACAGGGAAAACCGTCTGCTTCTTTGCTTTACGGTGTAACTGGAAGCGGAAAAACATCCGTTTTTCTGCGTCTCGCCGATGAAGTCCGGCGGGATGGACGGGATGTAATTGTTATGGTCCCGGAAATCTCCTTGACCCCACAGACCGTTGCCCATTTTCATAACCGGTATGGGAAGGATGTGGCCGTATTTCACAGCGGCCTAACGCTTGCGGAGCGGATGGACGAATGGAAGCGGGTGAGAAATGGGGAGGCACATATCGCGGTCGGAACACGTTCCGCGGTATTTGCCCCGCTTTCACGAATCGGACTGATTATTCTGGATGAGGAGCAGGAGTACACCTACAAATCCGAATCTTCTCCGCGCTACCACGCCAGAGAAGTGGCAAAATTCCGCAGTGTGCAGCATCAGGCGCTGCTGCTGCTATGCTCTGCGACTCCGTCTGTGGAGAGCTACTATGCGGCCGAAAAGGGGCAATACTCGCTGGTCACGCTTCCATCCCGTTATGGAAAGGCTTCGCTTCCTGAGGTACAGATTATTGATATGAATCAGGAAATGGAGGAGGGCAACGCTACCGTTTTGAGCCGTTCTCTGTGTGAAGCATTGCGGGAAAATCTGGAACGGAAGCAGCAGGCAATTCTTCTGCTGAATCGCCGGGGATATCATACCTTTGTCAGCTGCCGTGCCTGCGGTGAACCGCTTTTGTGTCCGAATTGCAGTATCTCTCTGACGTATCATGCGGATAATGGGCGGTTGGTTTGCCACTATTGCGGATATTCCTCTCCAATGCCGCAGGAATGCCCACAATGCCATGAGCAGCGGCTATATAGTTCTGGTTCGGGAACGCAGCGCGCGGAGGAGCAGCTTTCTTCCCTGTTTCCGCAGGCAAGAGTCCTGCGCCTTGACGCGGATGCGGCGATGTCGCGTTTCTCATATGAAGAAAAACTTTCCCGCTTTGCTGCGGGAGAATACGATTTGATCGTAGGAACGCAAATGGTGGCCAAGGGACTGGATTTTGAAAATGTTACGCTGGCCGCTGTGCTCTCCGCAGACCAGACGCTTTACAGCGATGATTTTCGCAGCTACGAACGCGCATTCAGCCTTTTGACGCAGGTGGTCGGTCGTTCGGGACGCGGCCGGTACGCGGGGAAAGCGATGATCCAAACCTATACACCGGAGAATCCTATTTTTCAGATGGCGGCATCTCAGGATTACCTTTCGTTTTATCGGGAAGAAATTGCTTTGCGCCAGGCGATGCTGTATCCGCCGTTTGTGGATATTTGCATGGTGGGATTTTCCGGTCAGCAGCAGGAAAAGGTACATCAGGCAAGTGTGTTTTTTTTACAGCTTTTGCAGGAATTGGCCGCACGGGAATATGCTGCTCTGCCGATGCGTGTGCTCAAGCCGACGCCGGCGGCGGTTGTGAAGGTCAATGGAAAATACCGATATAAAATTCTGATTAAATGCAGAAACAGCAAGACATTTCGTGATTTTTTGTCACGGCTTCTGATTTCGTTTCCACAGGAACGCCGTTTTGCGGGCGTTTCGGTTTTTGCGGATATCAATCCGGATTCTGTCCTATAATATAACATGAAAGAAAGCAGGGATTTTGGATGGCAATACGAAACATTGTAAAAGACGGCGATGACATCCTGACCAAGGTTTGCCGCCCCGTAGAAAAGTTTGACGAAAAGCTGGCCACTCTTCTGGATGATATGGCAGAGACCATGCATGATGCGGACGGCGTTGGATTGGCTGCCCCTCAGGTCGGTATTTTGCGCCGTATCGCGGTGGTTGATGTCGGAGAAGGCGTGATTGAGTTTGTAAATCCTGTTTTTGTGGAGCAGAGCGGAGAACAGGAGTGCGTGGAGGGCTGCCTTTCTTTTCCAGGGGAATACGGTGTGACAAAGAGACCGTATCACGTTGTGGTGCGCGCACAGGATCGCAACGGAAAGTTTTTTGAGCTGGAGAGCGAGGGCTTCCGCGCGGATGCCTGCTGCCATGAGATCGATCATCTGGATGGAGTCAATTTCAAGACCCGTGCGATTCGGATGCTGACAGAAGAAGAATTGGAGAAGTTGAAATAATGCGTATTGTATTTATGGGAACCCCCGACTTTGCCGTCCCCAGTCTTCAGGCGCTGCTGGAAGAAGGGGAGGATCAGGTCTGCGCTGTTTTTACACAGCCGGATAAGCCGAAGGGCCGAGGCTATGTGCTGACTCCTCCTCCCGTGAAAGAGCTTGCCCTGCAGCACGGTATTCCAGTGCTGCAGCCGAACACACTCCGCACAGAGGAAGCCTTTGCTTCTTTAAAGGCATATGAGCCGGATCTCATTGTGGTGGTGGCTTATGGGAAATTGCTGCCTAAAAATGTGCTGGATTTGCCGCGGTATGGGTGCGTGAACGTGCATGGCTCACTGCTTCCCCATTATCGGGGTGCGGCGCCCATTCAGTGGGCGGTTCTCAACGGCGATGCTGTTTCCGGTGTGACGACCATGTATATGGCGGAAGGACTGGATACCGGAGATATGATTTTTCGGGAAGAAACCCCGATTGGACCGGACGAGACGGCAGGAGAATTGTTTGATCGTCTGGCTCCGATGGGAGCCAAGCTTTTGATTCGAACGCTGCATGCCATCAAGGAGGGAACGGCTCCCCGTGTCCCTCAGCCCGAGGACGGGGGAACCTATGCGTCTCAGCTTTCCCGGGAAATGGCTCAGATTGATTGGAGCCGTTCCGCCAAAGAAATACACAATCTGGTGCGCGGCATGAACCCGTGGCCGGTTGCGCAGACGGTGTTTCGCGGCAAGCAGATGAAGGTGTTTCGGGTATCCTGCCGCGAACAATCGGACGGAGTGCCCGGAACCGCTCATACCAGTCAGGGAGAATTCCTGGTATCCTGCGGAGAAGGTTCCGTGTGTCTGGAAGAGATTCAGTATCAGGGAGGAAAACGCATGAAAGGCTGCGATTTCCTTCGCGGACATCCTTTGAAAGAAGGAGAACTGCTGGGTTAACAGAAAACTTGATATCGCTGGGAAAGGAAGTGTGTGAGAATGGGTTTTTATTACTTTGATTATACCTACTTTATCTATATGCTGCCGGCTCTTTTGCTCTCCATGTTTGCACAGTATAAAGTGAAGTCCACCTTTCAGAAATATTCCCGTGTGATGCCTGCACGGCCTTTGACCGGCCGGGACGCGGCGGAAGCTGTTCTGCGGTTCGGTTCTGTGCGCGGCGTCAGCGTTCGGGCCATTTCCGGTAACCTGACCGATCATTTTGATCCCCGCACACAGGTGATCAGCCTTTCCACTCCTGTCTATGGTGTGTCGTCCATTTCGGCTGTTGGTGTTGCGGCGCATGAAGCAGGCCATGCCATTCAGCATTCGGTAGGATATCTGCCCAATAAAATCCGGGGCTTTCTGGTGCCGATTACAAACTTGGGTTCCAGTCTGTCCATGCCGCTGATTTTTATTGGCTTGCTGCTTCCGGTGCAGTATGATTTTGTTGTTTTGATAGGAATTGGTCTGTACAGCCTGATGGTGCTGTTCCAGTTGGTAACGCTTCCGGTGGAATTTAACGCCAGTGCCCGTGCGCTGCGTGCGCTGGATCAAGCGGGAGTTTTGTATCCGAATGAGTTGAAGGGAGCGGAAAAGGTGCTGAAAGCTGCTGCGATGACGTATGTGGCAGCTACCTTCACCTCTCTCATGACGCTACTCCGCCTTTTGGCGATAGCGGGGAACCGCAGGGGGCGCGATTGAGCATGGATCGTGCGAGAACGGCAGCGCTGGAAGCGCTGCTTCAGGTGGACGTCAATGAAGGATATTCCAACCTGGTGATGGATAAGACTATCCGGAAATATGAATTAAAAGGACGCGACGCGGCTTTTGCTTCCACGCTTTTTTATGGAGTATTGGAGCGGCGTATCACATTGGACTTTGCCATTACCCGCTTTTCGAAGCTTCCCCTTGCTTCGCTGGCTCCCAAAGTACTCGAAATTCTTCGCCTTGGAGCCTATCAGATTCTGTTTTTGGATCGTGTTCCGGATTCCGCTGCGGTCAGTGAAAGTGTGGAGCTTGCCAAGCAGCAGGGGGCTGGAAAGGCATCCGGATTTGTCAATGGTGTGCTGAGAAGTCTGATCCGCGGCAGAGAAACGCTTTCCTGGCCGGACGACAGTGTCCGGTATTCCTGCCCAGCCTGGCTGCTGGAGCTATGGACTGCCTCCTATGGGAAGGAGATCACGTCCGCCCTTATGGAATGTCTGTCGGAACCGGTTCCTATTTTTGTTCGGGTCAATACGGCCCGCACGGATCGAGACGAGTTGATTCGCAGGCTGGCGGAGGAAGGAGTGACAGCGCACTGTGTTCCGCAGTCTCCGGCGGCTCTGGTGCTGGAAAAGCCGGGTTCCATCGCTTCTCTGGAAACGTTCCGTGAAGGTTTGTTCCATGTACAGGATCTTTCCTCTCAGCTGGCGGCGTGTGCGCTTGGCGCGAAGCCGGGGGAACGTGTCATTGACGTCTGCTCTGCTCCCGGAGGAAAAGCGTTCACTCTGGCGGAGGAAATGGAAAATCAGGGAGAATTGCTCGCATTTGATAAATATAAGGGAAAGGTGCGGCTGATTTCTTCCGGTGCGGATCGGTTGGGCCTTACCATCATCCAGGCGTCGCTGCGTGACGCGGAGGCGCCAAAGCAGCCGCTGGCGCCCGCCGATCGCGTCCTCTGTGACGCTCCCTGTTCCGGCCTTGGCATTCTGAGAAGGAAGCCGGAAATCCGCTATAAAGAGAAATCCACACTTGACAGCCTGCCGGATTTGCAGTACCGTATTCTTTGTGAGACGGCCCGGCTGGTGAAACCCGGCGGAACCTTGCTGTACTCGACCTGTACGCTGAATCCGGCGGAAAATGGTGAAGTAGCGGATCGCTTTTTAAAGGATCACCCGGATTTTTCTCCGCTTCCTATTTGTTTTCCAGCGGAGATACCGCGTGCTGTGCCGGAGCCTGAGAATCAGTTTACCCTGTTTCCTTCCATACATGGAACGGATGGATTCTTTGTCTCTTTGTTTACCCGGCGGGAAGTGGTCTGAGGACGCTTTCTGAGGGATCTTCTCCGGAATCTGTTCCGGTATTGTGAAAAAGGAAGATGAATTTGCTCGAAGATATCAAATCAAAAACCGCTGAGGAGCTGAAAGAAGCTTTGAAGGAATGGGACATTCCTTCCTTTCGCAGCGGTCAGATTTTTCGCTGGCTTCAACAGGGAGTTTCCTCCTTTGATGAAATGACCAATTTACCGAAAAATCTGCGTGAGCGTTTGGCCGGGCGTTTCTACATAGCTGGGGCAAGCGTTGCCAGAAAACAAGTGTCCCAAATAGACGGTACAGTCAAATATCTGCTCCGCCTGAATGACGGGCAGCATGTGGAATGTGTTTTGATGGAGTATCATCACGGCTTGTCGATCTGCATATCCACGCAGGTTGGATGCCGGATGGGGTGTACCTTCTGTGCAACCGGAAAAAGCGGTTATTCGCGCAATCTGACAGCCTCTGAAATTCTTTCCGAAGTTCAAACTATTCAGAAGGATGCCGGACGCCGGATTTCCAATATTGTATTGATGGGCATGGGGGAACCTTTGGACAATTATGATAACGTCCTCCGTTTCCTCCAACTGGTCTCCTGTGAGGAGGGCCTGAATATTGGGATGCGCCATATCTCTCTTTCTACCTGTGGGCTTGTGGATCGGATTGCCGATCTGGAGAAAGAAAATTTGCAGCTTACGCTTTCCGTGTCGCTTCATGCGCCGAACGATGAAATCCGCAATCAGACGATGCCGGTGAATCGCAAATGGAATGTGGAGACGCTTCTGAGAGCCTGCCGTTCCTATGCCAAAACGACGGGGAGACGGATTTCTTTCGAATATGCGATGATCAGCGGAGTGAATGACAGCGACGCCTGTGCACGGGAGCTGGCTTCCCGGTTGGAGGGAATGCTGTGCCATGTGAACCTGATCCCTGTCAATGATGTGACGGGAAACCATTATAGAAAAAGCTCTGCCGAACGGCAAAAGCGGTTTATTTCCATTTTGGAAAAGAAGGGAATCCCCGCGACGGTGCGGCGCACCCTCGGATCCGACATAGACGCATCCTGCGGCCAGCTTCGCCGCCGGGTGGAGGAGGAGGAGTCTGCTCATGCAGCTTTACGGGAAAAGTGACGTTGGCCTGGTCCGCAAATCCAATCAGGATCGCTTTGCATACGGGGAATTACCCGGCGAAGGAGCCTGGCTGGTGGTGTGTGACGGAATGGGCGGAGCCAACGGCGGCAATGTGGCCAGTAAAATTGCGGTCGATCGGATTTCCTGGCAGTTCAAGTCGACGTATTGGAAGAATATTTCTTCCGAAGGCATCAAAAATATCATTATCACAGCCATTTATAACGCAAACCGGGCTATTTATCAGCAAGCGCAATCCGATCCCACCCTTCGGGGAATGGGAACGACCGTGGTGACTGCCATTGTACGGGACGGTCGGGCTTATCTGGCGCATGCGGGGGACAGCCGGGCCTATCTGGCGTCGGATTCCAAACTGACGCGCATTACCACGGATCATTCCATTGTGCAGGAGCTGGTGAGCAATGGAGATATCACAGAGGAAGAAGCCCGCGTTCATCCGCAGAAGAACATCATTACCCGAGTTCTTGGCGTAGAGCCTACGGTGGAAATTGATTATCAGGAAGTGGAGCTTCTGGCCGGAGATCGGCTGCTCCTGTGTACGGATGGCCTGACCAACTATGTGGAGGAAAAGGACATTTTGCGGCTGTCTGCGCGGGAACTGGAAGAGTGCTGTGATCTGCTGATTTCCATGGCAAAGGACAGCGGAGGCGGCGACAACATTACCGTTGCCGCCGTAAAATACTGACTGTTGATGGGAGTGACTGAGAATGGATAAATACACCGGAAAGCGGCTGGATGGCCGGTATGAGATTCATGAGCTGATTGGCGTGGGTGGAATGGCCTATGTGTACCGCGCTTTTGATACCATTGACGATCGAACGGTTGCCATCAAGATTCTCAAGGATGAATTCTTGGGAAATGAAGAGTTTATTCGCCGTTTCAAAAATGAATCCAAGGCGATTGCTGTTTTGTCACATCCGAACATTGTCAAGGTGTACGACGTCAGCTTTGGTGATCGCATTCAGTATATTGTGGAAGAGTATATTGATGGAATTACGCTCAAGGATTATCTCAGCCAGCAGCATGAAATCAAGTGGAAGGAAGCCATTCATTTTACCATCCAGATTCTCCGCGCCCTTCAGCATGCGCATGAAAAAGGAATTGTCCACCGTGATATCAAGCCGCAGAATATTATGCTGCTGCAGGATGGAACCATCAAGGTTACGGATTTTGGCATTGCCCGTTTCTCTCGCAGTGAAACGCGTACCATGACGGGAAAAACCATCGGTTCTGTTCACTACATTGCGCCGGAGCAGGCAAGAGGGGATCTGACCGATGAGAAAGCCGATATTTATTCTGTCGGTGTAATGCTGTATGAAATGCTGACGGGCCGCCTGCCGTTTGAAGCAGATAACGCTGTTTCTGTCGCGATTATGCAGCTTCAGGCGGATCCGAAGCCGCCGCGTGAAATCAATCCGGCTATCCCAGAGGGACTGGAAGAGATCACCATGAAGGCGATGCAGAAGGAGCCTTCTCACCGGTATCAGTCCGCCTCCGAAATGCTGCGGGATATTGAGAAAGACACGGTCAATTGGGATCCCAATTTCGACGAAACCAGGAAAGAACCCCGCGTCCTTCCCAGCCGCTTTCCCAATTTGTTGGTGAATGGTTCCTCCGGCATTGCCGTCGGTATGGCAACCAACATCCCCCCGCATAATCTGAAGGAAGTCATCAATGCATGTATTTGCATTCTATGTGATCCGGAGTGTACATTAT